>Ga0209726_10000016_pt1:0-212500 | contig 370504 bp, 182 predicted proteins | sample Subgrocontami54m_FD_187453 | JGI IMG/M metagenome (GOLD analysis project Ga0209726, IMG submission 187453) | Subsurface groundwater microbial communities from S. Glens Falls, New York, USA - GMW46 contaminated, 5.4 m (SPAdes) (version 3) | ecosystem: Environmental > Aquatic > Deep...
TCCACACTATTAGCAAAGAGAAAGAAAAAGGGAGCCAAAAAGAAAGAGAAAAGCTGCTACTATTTTTAAACAAAAAGAGGACATTTCTAAATTGCACAAAAGAGGACATTTCTAAATTGCGTTGACAAGCAAATCCTGCAAGCTTGTAAAGATCAGTCGATTTAGTTAGAATCCCTTCCTATGTTTACGTTTCCTACTCATTACGATTGCATTGTTGTTGGTGCTGGCCATGCCGGTACGGAAGCGGCGCTGGCTGTTGCGCGTGGCGGGTTTAAGACGCTTCTTATTACGCTGAATTTAGATACGATCGGAAAGATGAGTTGTAATCCCGCAATCGGCGGATTGGCGAAGGGCCATATTGTGCGTGAGATCGATGCGCTTGGCGGCGAAATGGGCAAAGCCATCGACGCTACGGGGATTCAATTTCATATGCTGAATACTTCCAAAGGCCCCGCAGTGTGGGCGCCCAGAGCTCAGGCGGACAAGCACGCCTATGCGCAATATATAAAACACACTTGCGAGAAACAGCCGAATCTTGATATCAAACAAGAAAGTGTGGAAGACATTGAAATTAAAGAAGATAGGATAACCGGAGTACGTACAAAGCTAGGCATTTTATACCAAGGCGCGTACGTAATTTTAACGACCGGCACATTTTTAAAAGGCCTGATTCATGTCGGTGATAAAAATTACGAAGGCGGCAGAAGCGGCGAAAACGCAGCGTATGGTCTTTCGGCGGATTTAAAAAATTTGGGGTTTGAAGTGAAGCGTTTTAAAACCGGTACTCCGCCGCGGCTTCACCGGCGGAGTATTGATTTTTCAAAGCTCCAGCCGCAGTTTGGCGACGAAGATCCGCAGCCATTTTCCTTTCAGACAGAAAAAATTACTCAGGAACAAGTTCCCTGCTATATCACTTACACGAATGAAAAAACGCACGAAATTATTCGGGAAAATCTGCATCTCTCCGCGATGTACGGCGGCATGATCAAAGGAATCGGCCCGCGATATTGTCCTTCGATCGAAGATAAAGTTGTGAAATTCAAAGATAAGCTGCGCCACCAACTTTTTCTGGAACCGGAAGGCATCCACACAGAAGAAATTTATGTGAATGGATTCTCAACCAGTCTTCCGGCAAGCGTGCAGCTCGAAGCCATTCGAAGTGTTGAGGGCCTGGAGAATGCTGAAATCCTAAGATATGCCTACGCAATAGAATACGACTATCTTCCGCCCACGCAACTCTTCCCTACTATGGAAACAAAAAGAGTCAAAAATCTATTTTGCGCTGGGCAAATAAATGGGACTACCGGTTATGAAGAAGCCGGTGCACAAGGTCTTATTGCGGGGTTAAATGTGCTTAGAAAATTGCGCGGCGAAGATCCGTTGATTCTTTCAAGGTCAGAAGCATACATGGGTGTATTGATCGACGATCTTGTCACCAAAGGAACGGATGAACCTTATCGAATGTTTACATCGCGAGCGGAATTTCGTTTGGTGCTGCGCCACGAAGATGCCGACGAACGTTTGATGAAGTATGGGCATCAACTTGGATTAATTTCTGACGCAGTCTATGGAAAAATGACAATCAGGCGCGCCTTGGTTGAAGGTGAAATTTCTCGATTAAATTCAGAACGAATCGGCGAAAACACATTAGCGAAAATGCTTAAACAACCGGCTGTGAAGTATTTTGATTTGCCAGGAGCTAATGAAAAAAGAAATTTGCTTGGCGATCGCGGTATTCGGGACGTCGAATTTAGAATCAAATACAGCGGATATATCGATCGTCAAATAATTGAAGCGGATAAACTAAAGAAGATCGAAAATAAACAGATACCCTCCGATTTAAACTATTTTGAAGTAAGCGGTATTCGCTTTGAAGCACGTGAAAAGTTCTCCAGAGTAAAACCTGTCTCGATCGGCCAAGCATTGCGTATACCTGGAATCACGCCCTGTGACATTTCAGTTCTCATGGTTCACCTCATAAAACGTGAACGCGGCCTCGTTTCACGTAGAACTAATTAATTTTTAAAACCACTAAAATCTGTTTCACGCCGCGCCGACCGCGCCGCGCCGCTGGGCAAAGCGCTCGGCCAAGCGGCGTGGAACACCATCTTGAGCCATTCATTACTGTTTCACGTGGAACAATCTGCCTAAAATTCGTGTTTCATGTGAAACAAACTCCTTGAAACGCTTCATTTTTTCGCTATAATCACCTTAAATTAAGGGAATTAACAATGTCTACCACATTTACTTTCTGCAATCAAAAGGGCGGAGTCGGCAAGACAACTTCCGTCGTAAATTTATCATATCTACTTTCAAACAAAGGACTTAGAGTATTATCAATAGATCTAGATCCGCAAGGGAACCTAACTAGTGGCTTCGGTATAGATAAGCTAAGTCTTTTAAAATCAATGTATAACGTCATTATTGGTGGTTTAAAACTGGACGAATGCACTGTTGAAAACATCTACGAAAACCTCGATATTGTTCCAGCGCTTCCTTCCTTAGCTGGCGCCGAGATCGAACTCGTTTCTCAAGTCGGAAGGGAATTCCAGCTTAAAGAAAAAATTTCTGAGCTCAGCAAAAATTACGACGCCATATTCATTGATTGCCCGCCGTCACTCGGACTTTTGACGGTAAACGCGCTCGCCGCAGCGGATTATTTAATTATCCCGCTTCAATGCGAGTATTACGCGCTCGAAGGTTTAGGCCAACTACTCACAACATTTAAGTTAATAAAGGCAAAGCTTAATCGAAATCTCGAGATTGGCGGAATTATTCCTACGATGGCCGATATGCGCACAAATTTAACGACGCAAGTTATCGATGATGTACGAAAACATTTCGGAGAAAAAGTTTTTAGTACCGTAATCCAACGATCGGTGAAAATCAGCGAAGCACCCAGTTTCGGGAAGCCGGTCGTGGTTTACGCCAAAGACAGCAAAGGCGCGCTCAATTATGCAGATCTCGCGAAAGAATTTCTCGCCCGATTTTACACAACAGCCACTCAACCTTCACAAAAACAGGAGCAATTAACATGAAAAAAACAGGCGGTTTAGGAAAAGGTTTGGATGCCTTGATTCCGGATACTTACGTTGATGTCATTGAAAGGGAAAATCGGGAGGCAAACGAAAAATCCGGCGGCGTTTCGAATATTAAAAATAGCGGGCTAGCCGTGGTTCCCCTCGATAAAATAAGGCCAAATCACGAACAGCCGCGCAAGAATTTTGAGCAGGCCAAGATCGAAGAGCTCGCCGCTTCCATAAAAGAGCAGGGACTTATCCACCCTATTTTGGTGAAAAAATCCGGACCGGATTCCTACGAAATTATTTGTGGCGAAAGGCGTTATCTTGCAGCGAAACATAATAACTGGACCGAAATCCCAGTTGTAATTAAAGAAGCGGCGGGTGATGAATTACTCGAGCTCGCGCTCGTTGAAAATATTCAGCGTGAAGATTTAGATGCGATCGAAGAAGCCGAAGCCTATCGAAGACTGATCGGCGAACGCGGGTTAACCCCAGAGCATGTCGGTAAACGTGTCGGGCGTGACCGTGCAACCATTGCAAATGCTGTTCGGCTTTTGCGATTACCCGAAGAAGTTCAAAACATGATTCGTTCCGGCGCATTAAGCGGCGGCCATGCGCGCGCATTGCTTGGCCTTCCAAGCCCGGAACATCAAAGACATCTCGCTCAAAGAATTGTTTCCGAGCAGCTTTCCGTTCGCCAAGTCGAAGAAATCGTTCAGCGCACAGGGGGAGGGAAGCGCAGGGCTCGCCGGGTTCGACCGCTCGATGCGGAAATTATCGATCTCGAGCACCGTTTAAGTGAAAAGCTCGGTACAAAAGTCCGGCTGTTCGCCCGGAAAAACAACAAGGGCCGTATCGAAATCCAATACAACTCTCTCGATGATCTTGACCGGATACTGCAGGTAGTCGGTGTTCAACACGGGTAGTTCTTCGGTCATCCCCGCTTTCGCGGGGAGCTACAACTGTAAACCCTGCAAGGGTTTTAGATTCCCGCTTGCGTGCCGCTTGGTCTAGCGGTGCCGGGCGGTCGGTTCGGCGCTTGATCGGTGCCGAACGGTCGGCCCGGCGGGAATGACGGCGTGTAACATTGCACTTGACCTAATATTCTTCTTAGTATAATCTCCGCGTTATCGGAACCGCTGTTTAGGGGACTCCGAAACAAAAAAAGGGCAAAAAAGAAACCTTCAAGTTAAGGAAGGTTTTTTCTTTGCCCTATTTTTTTGTCCATGAAAGAAAGTTTCTCAGGTACAAAACCTAAAAGGTTGAGATGCTCACAAAGTTTCGGCAAAACAGTATTGTCCGGGTAACCGCTTTTCTTTCCTTAATAGTATTCTGTCCGGCTCAGACGCTCCAAGCCGCGCCGTTTACTTTACCGGACGGTGTAATCCCAACTGAAATTCACGTTCCCTCTCTCGAAATTCCATCCGAACTAGCTATCATCAAAGAAAAGTATGGGGCGACTGAAGGCAGCCCAACCTTCATATATATAGAAGACGCGCATGCGAATTACGACGCCCAGCTAAAGATCAAGCAAATCCTCAAGTGGCTCTATGAAAACGAGCAAATCGATTTGGCTTTTCTCGAAGGCGCTCACACGCGATTCAATCCCGATCGTTTCCGCTTCTTTCCAAAAGAAGAATATAATTTGGAGCTGGCCGATGCGCTTGCCAAGCGCGGCCTTGTCACCGGCGCCGAGCTTTTCCTTCTCGAAACAGGAAAGGACTACAAAGCCTTTGGTATCGAATCGCCGGAGCATTATGGAGAAAATCTAAAAGCATTTCGCCGCGTGCTTTCCGCCCGCGAAAAAGCCGACAGATTCCTGAACGATCTCAACTCCGAGTTAGTTTCCCTCGAAGAACATTTACTTAACCCGGAATTAAAGAACTTTCTCCGCGCCCGGCGCGCCTATGATGAAGATAGGCAGAGTCTTCCGGCCTTCGTTCAAACCCTAAGTTTGGAAGCGCAAAAGCGTTTGGATCTGGATTTAAAAGATCCCTATGCGCAAGTGAACTGGCCCCAGCTTATGCGGCTTACTTTAATTGGCCAGAAGGAAAAGGAACTCGATTCCAAGAAACTGGAATCGGAAACGAAAGCGTTTTTGGAAAAGCTTCGGGCGCTCACCGTGGAGACCGAATTAATCAAGTCAGTCGAGTCTATTCTGGGCGAAAAGGAAACCGGCAAAACATTTGAGTTCCGTGATGTTCGTTTGGTTTTCGAAAAGATTTACGCGCGTACCGGAGGAAAAGGATTTGATCCTGCCGAATTCCCCGAGCTCCAGAGAAAAATAAAATTTCTCATTCTCCGCGACGAGCTTCTACCGATTGAGCTTGAAAAAGAAACCAACAAACTCGCAGACACATTGATTGAGACGCTCGCAAAGACGGAAGAAGAGAAAAAAGTTACTCGCCTTAGCAAAGATCTTAGACTTCTTCGAGAAGCTTTTCATCTTGAGTTAACGCAAGACTCTTTGGCGGAATTCAGGTCGCGAATAGAAGAATTAAAGCCAGAAGCGATTTCGGCGCGATTATCAGCTGTCATTCCCGCCGCGAATCTGTCATTCCCGCGTAAGCGGGAATCTAACGTGCCCGAAGTCAAGTCTCTAGATCCCCGCTTTCGCGGGGATGACAAAGGTTTATACGAAGATGTTTCTAGAGCTTTCTTCGGCATCGATACTTTCTACCGCGGCGCTGCAGAGCGCGAGAAATTTTTCATCGAGAAAGCGTTTAGCGAACTTAAAGCTAATAATCGCAAGAAAGCCGTGCTCATCACGGGTGGTTTTCATACGGCCGAGATGACCGAAACGTTTAAGCAAAAAGGCGTTTCTTTTATTGTTCTCACCCCGCGGCTTACCGAAATCGATAAGGCACGCTCGCTTTATTACGAAGTCATGTCCGAGCATACTCCGACCCGATTTGACCGATCCCAAATTCCTGCGCACCTACTCATGGCCGAAGGACATGAGGTACTGGCTTTTAGAAGCGGAAGCGATCTTAATTTTCCATCACGCGTGGCGGTTAGCACCATTTGGGATAAAACGCGTTCTGGATGGGACGAGAATGCCGTTCTCCAATTCAACGCGGCTAGCTTAGCCGGCAGAAGTTTTCTTAATCAAAAAGTTGGCGTACGTGAAATCGGTGTAGACGATCCGCGGCTTTCGCCACGCCTGGCATTTTCCGACGGGCAAAACGTATTAGTTCTCCCGCGCCACACAAAATCAGCTCCACCCGTTAGCAAGAAAACCGAACCTGTTATTTCCAGAAAACCCGCCGTTCCCGCCGGCTTCGGCGCCGCGCGTGATTCAAAAGGTACGCTTCGGGCCCGCGCAAAGAATTTTTTAGCGACCGCAGGTATTGTAGTAGCTATGTTTCTAGGTCTCCCAGCAGTATTTTATACTTTGGTTGCGATAAGTTCCCATAGTCAAAAGTTATTTCAACAAAGTCTCGAGCGGCGTTTCGGATCTGGGAAAATTGTTTTTAGTAAGAAAATGACCTGGAATCTAGACGGTGTTGATTCTTGGCCGAGCGTAGACATATATCACACCGAAGACCCTGCCTATGATTGGCTGTTCGTAAGAACATCTGATAGAGATCTAAATTTAGCCCTGCCCGTCATTGAAACGGTACCGCTTAAGCTACACAGTTTTCCGGGAGATGTACTTTTTTGGGGTGATCAAGTTGATACGGTACCTGATGCAACTGATGCAGCTAGCCATTTATTAAGATTTCATTTGAGAAGATATCCGTCAGAGGGTTCTGACGATCGTGATACTCGGAGCCATCCTTTATCCGCTTCCATCAACCATTGGTTGGAAAAGGCAAAGAGAATCCAAGAACTAACACACGGTGATTTTCATATCTTCTACCTTCAGCTTGAAGGCGAAGAGAATGACAGAGTTATTATTCAATACTCATTGAATCTAGACCACTATTTCCAGGCATACGAACCTCCGCCGCACCCCGATGGATCGGTCACCAATCTATTTGAAGAGGTCCCGGCTCTCGGAGAAAACGAAACAAATCCCTTAGCCATCGATGAAGCAGGAAAATTGATCGATCAGAGAACGGGACGGACTCTTTTTGATTTTAACAACACTATTTTGGGATCCACAAACGTCGCTGATCTCAAGGCTCCTTCCGCCGCCGGCTTCGGTGCATTGAGGTACGTACCGCCACCGGACGAGCCGACAGTTGACCCGTGGGGCAAGATCGATGAAATCGTCCTATCTGCCGTTGCCTATATATCAAGGCAGCCAAGGGCAAATCTGACGAGAGAGACTTTGTACTCGGAATTAAATTTAGCCCAAGGCGCGCGATATCAAATCCTGCTTGCAATTCAGGAAGGTTTTAATAAATCAAAACCGGTCGCGGATTTTCGATTCCCGCCAACAGCTATTACCGAACTCGTTGAGCACACAACAATCGGCGAGACGGTTGAATGGGTGATTGAGAAGAAACGCGCCGGATTTGGCGCGGAGGGATCGGTGAGGCGGTGGCTCTATAGGAATAAATTGCCGTTGGCAATACTTGTTGCTGCGGGTGGTTTCTTTGGAGTTGGAATTGGCGTAAGGCGCGCAGGCGACGAAACGAAAGTCACGCAAGAAGCGGTTGACCATTCTGCCGCAAGGAAGGATGCCCGCTTCAAGATTATTGGCGAACTGGGCATGATGGACGGGTTCGTTACAAGCCGGGGCGTTTTCATTGAAACAAAATTTCCCGAATGGGCGCGAAGAGAACAGTCGCGGTTAATAAGTAGGTTGGGGGCTCAGCCGGAAGAAGCCAAAGAACTTACGAATCTGAGCAATGCAGCTTCAACTCTCGCATGGCAAATGCGCCTGTTGGGCCTGTTGCAAGATTTTCAGAACAGAACCGACTTGGATGATCAAGAGCGTGCGGAAACGGCAGAGTTTATTAGATCGCTCGAAAAAGAAGACACCTACAAAAACGCAGCCGCAGGCGATGAGTCTTCACGGATGATATTCTACGACGCCGAAACATTTCTCATCCAGCACAGCGCCGGATTTGGCGCGGTGGAGATTACGAGTTTCAGCATGGGGGCCAATCCGCTCGCCAATAATAAATATGTACGCGCTTTCGTCGAGAAGCGCGCAGAACAATTGGGCGCTGATCGTGTGATTGTTGTAGACGAGGAAGACAAAGAACTGTTGAAACAGCAAGAGATTGAAGCCGGGAACGCGTTTCCAATCACGGGCGGCCGGTTTAAGGGCGGCACTTACTGGCGCAGCCATCCGCTGGATACGGCACGTGTCGTCAGTAGAACGTCTGTGGCTTCACGGAACCCCGAAGACAAGGGGATCAATAATAATTGGCGTCATACCGACGAGGTACTCCCACTCGTTGAAGAGAAGCTTACAGGTTCGATGAAAGGCAAGACGCTCTATGTCGTCGCCGCTGTCGCCGGTAAATTGACCGGCGTCCAACTCACCGACAGCCCGTACGTTGTATTGAATACCATTGACCTTTACAAATCCGGTAAAGCAGCGCTTGATATTATCGGTGACCGGGATGATTTCATTCAGGGCGTACACAGCGCGGGTGATTTAGACAAATTGAATCGCTCGGGGGTCGAAGGCCAGGATGATCGTTATTTTGTAGATTTCAAAGACGACCGCTTGATTTTGGCATACGGGTCAGCTTACGGTGGGAACGCTATTTTATTTAAGAAATTCATCTCGCTCAGGCACGCGATGGCCCAGGCCGAGAAGGACGGCGGTTGGCTCGCGGAGCATAAATTCATCATAGGAATACGGAATAAAAAGACCGGCCGCACAAGATACGTCGCCGGCGCCTATCCCAGCATGTCGGGCAAGACCACGACCGCGATGCTTAAGGTTCCGAAAGCGTTGGAGCACAAACTTGAGGTCTTTACCATCGGCGATGACCTTGGCGTGGAGGAAGAAGATGATGTCGATAAAAAGCTGATCCGCATCCGGAATACGGAAAGGGGTATCTTTGCCATTATGCCGGGCAACAGCGACAAATTAAACCCCAACCTTCTTGCCGCGCTGAGTAATAACACGGATGCCTTATGGACCAACCAAGCGGCCAAGTTTTCAAAAGACGGTAAAGAGGTTCTCGACATTTATTTCGAAGGACTGAGCGGCTATCCCACAGAAGATCTCGATCAGTGGTTCGACTGGCAGGGCCGCCAAATCTCAACGCGGAATGTTCCGCTTAAGCCGGATGGTACCCCGGTTAATGAGAGTGACCTGTGGGCCGAGGCCAATTCGCGCGCTACATTCCGTATCGAAAATTTACCTTCCTGGATCGGTCACATGAAGAATCGACCAAAAGGTTGGGACCATCCCAAAGGTCCGCCGCTTGATCTCATTGTTTACGGTGGAAAGACACCGAAAGGTGAGCCGCTTGCGCGTATGTTCCGCGATCCGGCTGCGGCCCTGGCCGACGCCGCAATGATGGGCGTGCGGAAGACGGCCGCTGAGACCGGAGGCGCCGGATTCAATTGGGATATTATGGCCCAAAGGCCGTTTTTCGGTATTCCGGAAGACCGCTACTTAAAGATGCTGCTCAAATTTTACAAAGGGAAGAAAGTGGCCTTTGCGCATGTCAACTATTTTGGCGAAGACGAAGCGGGGAAGATTCCCTGGCCGGGACGCGAATGGAATGTGGTTCTCTTTGAAGCTATCTTGGACTGGTTTGAGCGGGAAGATGCCAAAGAAATGCCGGACGGAACGCCGCTTACGGTCGATGACATTTATCATGAAGAAATGGGGGTTAGCCGGGAAGTTTTAAGGTCCGTGGTTACACCCAACCCGAAACTCAGAGCCGGCAAGATGAGAGAAGACGAAGCGCGTTGGAATACTGTGGTCAGAGACGGGAAAACGCTTCGAGAGCTTGCGCCGCCGGAAATCCTGGCCGCGCGCCAAAAAGCGTACACGGCCGTATTAGGGGAGCTCGGTTTGGACGATGTCTACGGCGCAAAGACGAGTATCTCTACGGTCGGCGAGGACGGCGAGCGCCGCTACCGTGGTTACAAAGTTTCAGACCTTCTGGGTAACGGCGCTTCCTTTGAAGAGGTGACCCATCTTTTAATCTATGGCGAGCTTCCTTCCAAGAAGCAGCTTACGGAAATGGTGAAAACGCTGAATGGCTTTAGAGAGTTGGACAACAGGGTTGTTGATTTTCTAAGGCAGATTCCTAAAGATCGCGAGATGATCGATGTATTGCTTGCCGCCCTTCAATATGCGGATATGTTCAGTTCTGTCCGTGAGGCTAACACGCCGGAGCATGCGCAAAGGCTAGGGTTGTGGTTGCTTGCTCAAAGCGGAAGCATCTTTGCGGCGCGTAAGCGGATATTGGAAGGCAAGGTACCGATCAAACCCAGAAAAAACCTGTCCCATGCAGCCCAAATTCTTTATCAGACCGGTCGCAGACCCGCTCAGGTGATAGTGGATGTTCTTAATAAGCAACTTATAAAGCACGCTGAAGGTGGCGCGACCAATGACGTCCATGCCGTACGCACGGCTGCTTCGACGGACTCAGATCTTCTTTCCTCGATTGTCGGCGGCTTGGGCGCTCTTAGCGGAGCACTTGCTGGCAAAACTGATTTCGGTAGCGTCGAATTAGCACTGGGTCGTATGGCCGGTTTGACCGCCCATTTCCTGGAACAGCGCTTTGTGGAAAAGGCGCTTATCCGTCCCGGGATAACAAAATATAGCGGTCCTGAGTCACGCTCATTTGTTCCGATAGAGGCGCGCGGGTTCGGGGCGGAACAAAAGCATTATGTGAAAGGATTGAGGGTTAGAGGAGGACGAACCGATATATCGCGGACCAACCCAAAAGAACTCATATATTATGGCTACAACGTCGTTGAGCTTGCCGACAAGGCCAGTTTCGAAGAAGTGTCCTTTCTGCTCTCTCACGGTGAATTACCTACGCAGACGGAGTTGGACGCTTGGAAAGCAGGCATCACAAGATACCACGCCCTTGACGAGCGCGTGCTCGAGGCTTTACGCCGTATTCCGGACGGCGTAGAGATGATGGATGTGCTTAGGACCGTGTTCAGCATCGCCGACATGTTTGTTGATCCGGAACTCAAAGAGGCTACCGAAAAGGGATTTGAGGAATATACGATGTGGGCGCTTGGCCAGAGCGCAGCTATTACGGCCACTCGTTATCGTCTTTTAAACAATCTGCCTCTCCTTGAGCCCAAAAAAGACTTATCCCACGCCGCGCAATTCTACTACCAGATGTTTGAAAAAGAACCTACCGAGGAGCAAGAAAAATTTCTGAACATTACCTTAATTTACTACGCCGAGCATACCTTTAATGCCGGTACATGGGCAGCACGTACCGTGGCTTCATCCGGCGCCCATCTTGATAAAGCGGTCATCGGCGGCATCGGCACCCTTAAGGGTCCGTTACATGGAGGGGCCAATAAAGCGGCCATAGAACTCATATTGAGCTTTAGGGGTAAGAGCCCTGATGAGATAAGGAACGAAGTTAGAAAAATGATCGCCAAGAAAATAAAAATCATGGGCTACGGGCACGCTCTTTCATGGTATCACAATAAACCCGGCGATCATCGCGCGCGTGCTCTTAAAAATCAAATAGCAGCCTTGGTTCGCGCAAATCCCGGCAGTGTATTGGAAGAATTGTTTGGCATCTCGAATGTTATTGAGGAAGTCGTGGTGGGAGATAAAGGGATCCTGCCCAATCTCGATACACCTGCGGCCCTGGTCTACCACTGGCTCGGCATTCCTGCGGACTTTGATACCGCCATATTTGCGATGAGCCGCATCAGCGGATGGATTCCCAATGCCATCGCGGCACGCAAGGCCAATAAACCCGTTGCCCCCGCGCTTCTCTACGAGAGCGTCGTGCCGGAACGAGCATTCGTAGCCATAAAAGATCGCCCGGACGGCGCAAATATTTTTGCCGCCGGCTTCGGCGCAGTAAATGTGACGTATGTGCGTTCGCCCAAAGAATTACTTAAGGCTGTTGAAAGCCGCATTTCGGAAGGCATTGTGGACCGGGATTCCAAACCTGTCATAACGGTGGGTAAAAACAAACAACCGGCGCGACGTCTCGGCCCCGGAAAATTTGCGCGCATAATTGATTACCGGGGAGACAGGCAAAGACAAACGCTTATCTTGCTGAGAGGGATGCTGGCCAATCTTGGCGTGCCCGAGGATGTTCTGGGTGAGTGGGAGAAAGCCGCCGCCGCTGTCCCCAAAGATTGGAGCAAGGCCGCATTGGTAGGCACAACCGCATATCTTCCGGATATGCCGGCGAATCGCCGCTTGCTGCCTTGGGCCATTTATCCGGGTTCTCTTCTGGAAGTTTACGACAGGGCCGGGCGAAAAAGCTTTTTAGGTTTAAGCAAAGAGAAAAACCAGTTCGCCGCCAATGCTCGCGGCGGGAGAACCACTCCTTATTCAATGGAAGATGATACGTATGCCAGCGTTCGAATGCCGCAGAAAGATGACGGGAGCGGAAAAGACATTGACGATGCACAATATGCCGAGTGGCCCGCGCTTGACATGCTGCATCTGGCGAAGGGCGTAGCCGAGCTCATTAAAAAGTACGCCAAAGTTGGCGGTGGTGGCTTTATGAATTTGGACGGCGGCGATCTCGGCACGCATATCGCCGCAACGCGTTTGAATGATCGATTTACCATGCACGTTGAACAACCCGACGGAACTTTTAGAGACGTGGAAGGGAACGGCCGGGATTCTCTGCTCTACACCGCACAGGCTTTGGATCAAGCACTCACCATTATTTTAATAGCGCTACAAGAAATTGGCGGGGCCGCTGTCATTACCGCCGATCATGGTTCCTTGGACGATGCCAGTTATCCCGGGCATACGGGTAATAAGGTGCCGGCATGGGTCGTTGACTTCGAAGATAAGCGAATCGGAAAAATCGGAGCTCCGGTCCAAGGCGGAAAGATTAACAATCTCACGCGTGACAACGCATTTCAAAGTGATATTGCGCCAACGCAGCTTCAATTGGCGGGCCTCAAAAAGCCGGCCGAAATGACGGGCAAAAGTCTTTTGGCGGACGATTACCCGTCCGCGAACAAGAAAAAGGTAGTGCTTACCATTCTTTTAGACGGATACGGCCTTGGCGATCCGGATAATCCGCTTAACATCGTTGAAGCCGCATTGCAAAAAGGGCTAACGCCCACGTTGAAGTGGATCCGTGAGAATTTCCAAATGGCATCGCTTCCGACATCCGGCTATCTGGCGGGGCTGCGCGGAGGGAAGGAATGGGACTTTCCAAAGGAAAAGATTTTGAGCCGTAAACAGGTTCTCCGGAAACTTCGAGACAAAGTCAAGGCGGGCTCGACACAAAGCGTTACCCTCACCGAAATTTATTATGATTTTTCAGGACCCGCGCCGCGAGAAAAAAAGCGCTCGAGGGATTTTAAAAATAATATAAATGCATTGCTTGAGTTAAAGCAGAGCCCCTTCTTAAACGATCGGTTGTTCGTTGTCGAAGAGGACAAGGCGCGAAATATTTTCCGTATTGTCTATTTCGATCCCGTTGAAATCGGAAGCACGGAATTTAACACAGCCGTTTTAGCCGACGGGCGCATTGTCGCTCAGGACGTGAGCCGCGTGGATGCCGCCATTCGCTCCGGCGAATTTTTCAAAAATCCCGGCTATAGGGCAACGCTTGAAGGATTTAAAAAGCAAGGCTACGCGCACTTCTTCGGCATATTCCAGGAGTCCGTCCGCGGCGTGCATTCTTCCATTAGACACATGTACCATGAAATTGCCTATTTAAAGAGTCAGGGGATAACAAGCTTTATGTTCGATCTCGGTATCGATGGGCGCGACGAAGGCTCGTTTGATAGCGCCAAACGCATTAAGGAACTCAAGGTAGCGCTGAAGTATTTCGGCATCACCGATTACCAAATCAATGTTTTTCCGAGAAATTTATTTGACCGCGCCTGGAAACTCGCCAAGACTCTCGAGCTCCATTCAATTTTATTTATCGGCGATCCCCAATTTCTAGAAAAAGAGATGAGAAGAGCAGGCTTCGGCGCAGCAAAGCAGAATAAGCAAGCACCTTTGTTCAGGAATAAACTCTATGATTTGATCGGCATAGAAGCGAATCAAACGACGCTTTCAAGCGGCGTTCCCACCGTAGAAATTACGTTTATTTTAAAAACGGAAGCTGGCGTCATAACCTACGTAACCGGTGCGGCAGCTTCCGGCGCTTCGGCCGGTGATCGTGAAGCCCTATTTCTTTTTGATGGAACACTGGCCGGCCAGTGGTCTAGGCAGGACGAGTTAGTAGGCCCCTCTAGTTTGAAAATGATCAAAGATGTGTTCGGTCCGCACGTTTCTTACTCAGAAGCGCTCGATCGGATGAGAAAAGATGACGGCGGGAAAGGAGTTAAGTTCGCAATCTGGCGTGCAAAAAATGTTTTGATCCCCGCTCTTGAAGAAGCTATTCGCTCGAAGAAAGTTAATCCCGCAGAACGATACTCGATTGATAAGTTTATGTTGCAGTATGAAGAAGAGCATGGCGGGGATAAGAGACTTAAAACCGTGCTGTCCGGGAACGTCACGACCGCAGTGTCTACAGCCGCAGCAAAGCTCGGCGCCAAGCTGAACAATATGGAAACCTACGAATTCCTTTCATACCAAATGAAAGCGGACGAAAGTAATCTCGAACTTGTTTACCCTATTTCTGTTTTTATCGAGGGCGGCGCGCACGGCGGTTGGAATACCGATTGGCAGGAATATTTATTTAAGCCCCACGGCAAAACATTCAGCGAACATCTTCAGATGATGCGTAATGTCTACCGCCAACTGGGTAAGCTTATCGAGAAGCGGGAAGGCAAAGCCGGAGTCGGGATGGAGTCGGCGTACATTCCGAGAGTCAGTACAAACGCGGAAGGCATCAAATTAATTGTTGAAGCCGGGGAGAAGGCCGGTTACACGCCCGGCGTTGATTTCAGCATCGGGCTTGACCTGGCATCAAGTGAATTTCATTTTGTGGAAAACAGTCAGCATTTTTACGCATACAACTTGGAAGGAAAAAGAGGTAAACGCATTCAACTCCGGGACGGCACGAAACTGGGTAAGTTGAAATCGCTTACGAGCGAGTCAGGGCTAAACCAAGGCAGATATCTTGTTCTTACGGCCGAGGAGCAGCTTACCTATCTTTGGGATGTTATCTTTGACACCGAAAATTATATTTCCTCCGTCGAAGACGTGTTTGACCAAAACGACCTTTCGGGGAACCGGGCGCTTACGAAAAAGCTGCAGGAAAGCGGATTTATTCAAACCGCCCCGCATACATTTCAACGCGGAGGGATTTATCACATTGGCGACGACATTTCTACAAGCAATCTAGACATTGTCCGTGTAGGAATCGAAGGCGGTACGGTAAACGTCGGCGGGTCCACGCTTACGTTCGAAAAAGACACGATGGATGCCATTCTGCTTAAGCTGAATCAGGCCGGCACCGTGTATGAAATTATGCAGCTTGTGGAATATTTACGCGCGAACGGGCATTCGATTGCGCATTCACACCGCGGCGGCGAGCCGCCCTCCGAAACCATTCGTGCCGATGTTGCCATAGCTTCGACAACATATCCTTCGAAACCTCATCCATTTTTTAAAACCCGGCCGGTTACGTTGGTGAAATACGGCCCCGATGCGAAGGAACGCGCCGTCGTTTACCACGCCATGCTCCGCGCCTACCAGCGAAGCGCTCCCGCTCTGGCCGGTTTTGGTTCGGCAGCCGAAGCGGAGGCTGCGCCGGCCGGCACGGTTCTCCTGGATAACAGGGTAGATTTTTCCGGTAAGGTTACGGGAGGGCCCTCTGAATTTCTGCAGAATCTCATCGAAGTGCGGAACCGGTTAAGCGTGGGCCCGAGTAAAGCACTTTCTTTTAAGGCGTCAAACCCGCGTGTGTTTGTAAAGGGTACGGATGCTTCAGGGAAGGAACATGAAATGCGCGTGGATTTTTCGAAGCGGCTCCAATCCGAGAAAACAAGCTGGTCTGCATTTGCCGCCTCGGTAGGTTTCAAAAAAATAACTGCCGTGGAAGTTCGGTTTGTTACTGCAACGGGCGCCAAAGCAGTCCGTCGTCCTGCCGGCTTCGGCGCGGCCATTCGGTATGTGGTTTCGCCGGATGAATTTCCTCTAGTTGCCAGCGAACATGGGTTCAGAAATGTGCAGTTGCGGATTGACGATTACAAATTGATCGGAATCGATCAACTCGGTTCTCACGGAGCGAAAATGTTGGTTTACCGTCAGAGCAGCGTTCCGCCCGCCGCGCCCGGCAAAGAATTCGAGCTCAGTAACGGCGTGCAGAGGTACTTGTTTAAATGGAGGGACGGCGCAGAAGAGCGCATTAACAACGAAGGCGACGATTACTCGAACCGAACGGTTCTTGTTCGGCTTCAAGAAACCGGCTTTGGCGCAAAGCTTCAAGAAGGTATTTTAGAAAATGTGGCGGTTGGCAAGAGTTTAAAAGTTTTACTGGCGGATAAGATGGCAAGTGCGGAAACCGAAGGTGTTATTCGAGAGCTCGCCGCGAAATTTGGCGGCAGAGTCGAGGTCATCGAAAAAACGGCGATGGGCTCGGATGAAAATGCGCTTCGAGAAGTTATTGAGACCGAAAAACCGAATGTCATTTTAGTGCGCGGCACAACGAAAGCTTTCAAAAAAACCGAATTTCTCGAGTTCGCGAGCAAGCATGGCCTCAAGTGGATCATTCGAGCGGGAGTGGAACCAGATAATGTAGATACGGAAGCGGCGAAAAAATTCGGAATTACTGTTTCCCGCACCCACGGCAGCGCCGAATCGGTGGCCAACCTTACGCTCCGGCTTCTTCTGAACGGTTTAGAAAAATTGGAGCCCCAACTTGAGCCTTTCATATGGAGCGATGTTCAGGATATCTCCACATACCCCGGTTATTCAGAAATTTTTACCATCTCTCCCGAGGAGTTTATCCGCGCCGCCCAACACAGCGTTGATCGCGGCAATGCGCCGAAAGGGTATTTTACGCCCGCGCTCGCCCGGGAAATATTTATTCCCACATCTGCCGAGCGTTTGAAGCAGCTTTTAGCAAAGCTGAACGGGAAAACTATTGCCTTGCGCGGCTACGGCGATATCGCGCATTTGGTTGCCATGAAGTTAAAGGAATTAAAGAAGCTCGCCAATGTCTCGTTTGATGTGATCGCGTGGACAGAACATCCCGCAGATCATCAAAAAGAAATAGAAAAATCCGGCGCGCGGTTTGTGCCAACACCGGACGATCTTTCGGATGCTTTAGTTCTTTCAAATCATCTTCCGAGCCGGGGTCCGTCGTTTACGCCGGCCCAACTCAATAAATTTGCTCCGAAGAAAAGCACCGAACGTAAGATCATCATTAATACGGGCAGGCCCGCTTTTATGATTCCGGGAATGATCGCGGAATTTGCGTGGCGGAACGGTATTTATCTGGCCGATACCGATGTAGATGAAGATCTCATGTTGGTTCAGCAAGACAATCCCTTGCAGGTAATTGTGTCTCCCCACGCTGGCGCTTCCACAACGAGCGCTGCCGAAGGTGTGGAAGAGCGAACGGTTTTGGTGCTCGAAGACGGCCTCTCCGTGCTTCTGGGTGACAAACCCGGAACCGAACTTTCCCACGTTGTTAATAATTTCCCTCTCACGGCTTTAGCCGGATTTGGTTCGTTTCGTGAGGATATCGAACGTGAAGGTGAACATTTAGAAGAAGCGCTTTCCGACGCGAATCGCGGCGTATTTAATTTTAACGCCGGCCCGGCCGTGTTGCCATTAGAGGTGCTCCAAGAAGCCCAACGCGATTTGCTTAATTACAACGGCACCGGTATGTCAGTTATGGAAATGAGCCATCGCTCGAAAGAATTTGAAACGCTTCTGGCAAATACAGAGTCGCGGCTTCGTAAGTTAATGAACATTCCCGACAATTACGCGGTACTTTTCCTCCAAGGCGGCGGCAGTCTTCAGTTTTCTATGGTTCCTAAGAATCTTCACATACCCGGGAGATCCATGGATGTGATTCATACGGGCGAATGGACGCAGAAGGCTATAGATGAAATACAGAAAGTAGGCGGCCTTCATATTATTGGCTCGGGCGCTTCGGAAAATTTCAGAAAGCTGCCCGGCTTGAAAAATCTGGAATTCAATCCCGGCGCTTCCTTTATTTATCTGGCCTCCAATAACACCATCGAAGGTACTCAGTGGCAGATATTTCCGGAAACGGGTAATGTGCCGCTCGTTGCGGATATGTCTTCCGATATTCTTTCACGGCCCGTTGATGTCAGCAAGTTTGGACTCATTTTTGCCAGCGCACAGAAAAACTTGGGACCCTCCGGTGTTACCGTAGTGATCATTCGTAAAGATTTAGCCGATCGCGCCGAAAACAAAAATCTTCCGGCCATGCTTGATTACCGAACCCACATTAAAACTAATTCGCTTTATAACACCCCGAATACCTTCGGCATTTACATTCTCGGTTTGGTGCTGAAATGGATTGAAAAAGAAGGCGGCGCTGAGGGAATGGCTAAGAGAAATACAGAAAAAGCCAGACGGCTTTATGAAACTATCGAGCAGGGCAATTTGTTTTATTCTCCCGTAGCTGCGCAAGACCGCTCGCAGATGAATGTAGTCTTTCGAGTAAAAGGCGACAATGCAGAACTGGAAGGAAAATTTGCGAAGGAAGCCAAAGCGGCCAAACTAATTGGCCTCGAGGGGCACCGTTCCGTCGGCGGTCTGCGCGCTTCTATTTACAACGCCATGCCCATTGAAGGCGTCCAAGCGCTCGTTGACTTCATGAAAAAATTCGAAGCCGAGCACGTTGCCTCTTCCGGCTTTGGCGCTGCGACGCCGGCAGAATTTAAAGTTGGAGGGGTTAACACGACGGCGACAATCCGGGCATTAAAGGAAATAAAAATAGGAGAAAAAACATTCTCTATCAAGGAACTTAAACAGCGGTCAGGACTCCACGAGCAATTTTTGGAAGAGATCGCCAATCAAAATGATTTTGTTTTGCAAGCAGGATTAACGCATCAAATGCTGGCCGCGCCTTTTCTCCAAGCGGTCAAAGCAGCGGACGGCGCTTTCAAATTTAATGGAATTGATTTTGATGCGGAACGCTTAGCGATCATGCGTCTCACCCGTCTCACCGGCGGTGGCACTCCGGAGTCATTTTTGGGTGGCGGCGCAGGTTTCGAATATTTTCTGACCCGATTGGATACGAACAAGAGAATCCATTTTAGTAGCTTCACAGGTCCTTTTATTCATAACCTCGGATACTACTGGCAGCATGCGTATCTTGAAGACCCAAAATTTTTAGATCCTTCAAGACTTATTCAAATGTTTTATCCCAAGACAGCGCTCATTAATGATCTTCTCGGTCAATTTACTAAACAAGAACCCATGACTATGGAAGATAGAGGTAAAGGACAGTCCATATGGAAGGTTGTGCGCGTAGCTGAATTGGCAAAGAAATACGGTTTAGATGCCAAAGAGATCGAACAATTTCTCATCTCAACAAATGCTTTCCTAAAAGAACCCAATGATGGAATTAAAATTGAAGGGCTTCTACCCGCCGAATCGTATCCTCAGTCCGGGGTCGTGTTGTTTAATGCATCCGGTGATAAAGATACGTACGCGAAACGTCTCCAAGATTTTGCCGAGAGGGGTTATATCTGGGCGACAAGTTCTGCCGCTACCCTCGAGTTTTTTGTTGATGTATTGGAAACAGCGCAGGCAAATAAAGACATTCCCGAATCTATCGAGCAATTGAGAATACAGTTAATAGCAGGCATACGCGCTCTTGTTACAGCCCATGGTTCATTTGATGGAGAACTTTCCGTCAGCGATTTATCCAATCTAAAACAATTTTCGCTAAATCCGGATCAAGTTAACTCACTTGTTGATATTGGAACTAAACTTAGAATCTGGGAATCCCCCGAGCCAAACAAGCTCAAGCTTACGGATAATGGCAATGAGGTTCTGGGTTTAGGCCGTGGCTTTGGGGTGGAGGCCGTGGAAGGCGAAGATGCGGACCAAACGCCTGATAAGGAAGACGCTGCTAAGAAGGATCAGCTGCTTCCGGTTCCGCAGGACGCTGAAAATCGCATGGAGGCTTTGGCCAGGGGCGCGTCCGAAGGCGGAGGCCCGATTCAACTACCGGCCAAGCTTGATGAGAAACTTTTGGAAGCCGCGGCTTCAGGTCCCAGCCAGCTCCTGACCAGAATTTTGAGCGACAAAGCGATCGTTGGAAAACTTCTCGAGACGCAAGTTTGGACGGATGAAGCCCAACTCCGGGATGATTTGCGAAATGTTGCGGCCGGCCAGCCCAACGACGAAACCATCCGGGCCGTACGGCTCCTAGCGGGTACGGTTACGTCCGGCCTAAAAAATTCGCATGTACGTTTGGTTGTGGCCGATCTTCTCATGCAGCGCCGGTTGAATGCGCCACAGTTTATGGTGATAGCGGATGAAATTTTAAGAGACACGGATCCGACGCTGGCCGAAAATTTGGAAGGTCTTTTCAAGGGCAGTTCCGAGATCCAGTTCCGATCCTTCCAGTGGCTTTTTGACCGCATGATTCAGGAGGCCGAGAAAATTCTTACCGACCGGGAGCACAGCGAAAAACATCTGCTTACTTTCGGGATTATTCTTCAGCAGATTAACCGCGTTCTTTCGGAAACGGACGCGGAAAAATGGCTCGCCCTTCAGATTCACATCGTGATGCGTTTCGCAGGACGCATCGCCGGCGAAAGTAAGCGGAAAGAAAAATCGTTTATGGGTGCCCTTCTTATTTTTTATCCGAGGGTGTCCCGGGATTTCTTTCTGGCGGTGGACACGCAATTCCTTAATGTCGCAGGGATTTACGAGAAAGATCCGAACGCCGCTATTTTGAAAAAATACGGCGGTTACGAAAGCTATGACCAAGCCATTGAGACCATCCTTTCCTTCGCCGTCCTGGCCTGGCCGGATGTATTCTTTGATTACCTCAAATCCCGTTATGCGCATGGGACGAAAACCATGCAGGCGCAGTACTTGAACAGCATGAAATACGGCATCCATCGCGATCCCGAAAGCAACGCCGTATTAAGCGAGCACGCCGACCGGCTTGCGTTTATCCTGGCGAACTTGATGGCGTTAAGCTCAGAGAAATCCACATTCATACAAGCCAAGCTGAATGAAATCATGCAGGTTTTTCCGAACGAAGTCGTCGCCTATCTCTTGGAAGACCGCCGCTACTTTAAGCTCGGTGACCGGTCAAGGAGTTTTCTGATTGAATTTATCCTGAGGGCTTCTTCCTCGGGCCTGATTGACGGCGCCCGGGACATGGTCCGGGAGATGGTAATGTTCGAGATCAAGCGGGAAGCAAACCTGGAAATCAAGGGCAAAATTCTCATCAGCAGCTATTTTAACGACGAATTTCTGGGCACGCTAGTGCCCGGCGAAGCGAAGACTTTGCGGACGGCTATTCTCGATGGTTATGAAGCCTTCCGAAAAACCGACCTGCTCGATAAGCAAATTAAGCGCATCCTGAGCTTTTTCGGCATGGCATCCATCAAGGAAACATTTGCGTGGTACCAGCAGCATCTCACGACCAATTACGATAAGGCTGTCGCCGCGCTTCGTCTGGCCGCGCATGTCGCGTCACTCTTTGACGCGAAAGGCGACAAAGAGGCTGCAGCGGAGCTGGCCCGGTATCTACGAAAAATCGCGAAGCTTGCCAAGGACTTGAGCATAGAAAAGCAGGTCAACATCAAGGATTATTACGCTTATCGGGAAGAAGCCGCGAAAGCCTACGGCGAACTTGAGGGTTTGGATGACCAGGTCTTATCTGTCACTGCTGCCGCGCGCACCATCAACGCAAAGGTGAGCGAGTTTGATAAAGAAGAAGGCGACTTACGCAAGGAACAGCATGCGCTCGAAAATGAGAAAGATGTGAATGGTCGATCGGTGACAGCGGGATATGCCTATCAAGAGCAGCTCAATGAACAAATTGGGAAATTTCCTTGGCACCAGCGTTTCGCCGCCAGTTTTTCGGTGTTGCTAGGTTCATGGGCTTACTTTTTTATTAATTTATGGCCAAAGTCAAAGCCTAAAGCAGGAGAAGAGCATAGGGTTGAAACGAGAGTAGAAGCAAAGCCCGGCCTGAGGCAGCTTTATTTGAACTTAAGAGAGTCGGAAAAATCTATTTCCGAAAAGGAAGGCCGTAATGCCCAGATTCACGGAAGAATAGACGCGATTAAAGCGCGGTTTAAGGCTATCGAGCCCGAAAAAGCTAAAGCGCAAAAAGAATTGGCGGCCATGGCTGAGGCGGTTAATGAGGTTAGTACTAAGGAGAAGAAATTAAGAGAGAATCTTAAAAAACTTGAGGAGAATCTCCTGCCGCTTCATTTGGAGTGGACTCAGAAAGCCAGAGAAAAAGCAACCGATTATCATGCGGCGTTGCGGTTTTTTCTTAAAAGCCCGTCTCTCACGGCCGAAATGGCGGCCGATACTGCGGAGACGCTGCGTCTTAAGGAAAAAGAAAACGAGGACGGCCCTGTGCTTATCAGCATGTTGAGCCTGGCTTTGGATGCGCGGTTCCCGGGCATCATCGATTTAGAGACAGTGAAACAGCGGCTTGCCGCGCATTTGAATTATCAAGCTGAGCACGGTTTATTTAAGGGTGAGGCGCTCGATTTGGTTCACGATGTAACCGATCGCGCCCGGAAAGGCGATTTAATTCCGCAAAGCACAGACGATGTGCTTTATAAAACGATTCAGGATTTATTTAGAAAAAAACTCAACGCTCCGGATCTTACCAAGGAAATGGCAAGACAGGATCTTCTCCAATCGGAGTCAAGAAAGTGGCGTAAACACGTAACCAAAGAAGTTGTGGCCGAAGTGCATAACATCATCGGCGCTTCGGATACGGCCGGCTTCGCCGTTTTCAGAGATTTCCTGAAACTTAAGATCAAAGACGATGAGGATTTAATCGACCATCTCTTGATCAACCTATTCTTTTTGCTGAGGGAACACGGGCCGCAGAAGGCAATTGAGTCTTTCTTTCAAATGATTTCCGGTGAAGAAGGAAAATTCTTTGTCCGGCCCGAAGCGAGTGAGATTGATAAGCCCAAAAACCGCGCCGAGCAGATCGAGAAACGCTACCGCAGATATTATGAAATGATCCAGGGCACGAAAAAGACGATTCATGAAACCCAGCGGAGAATATTTGAGCTGGAAGAAGGCTACGGCTGGGACAGGGAAGCCAACAACGCAGCACTTTATTATTTTACGGTCCTGTTTAATGCGCCCGCCGTTTCGGACGCGACTCGAATCCATGCCGAGAAGACACTCTGGTTGCTTGCTATTTACCCTTGGTTGATTCAGGAGAATGTGAGCGAAGAAGAAAAGAAAAAGAAGGAATTGAGGGAAGCGGTGTCGAAGAAAAAAAGCGACGAGAATAAAATCGCGCTGGATGATTATGCCGTGCTGGCCAATATTGAAGCGTATCTTTCCGAAGCTCCGCAAATTGACCGCCTTATCGCCGGTAAACCGCCCGGCCAGAGAATTCAAGGGCGGCACGATACGGGTTTTCTGGTCGGGCTTGCTTACTTTTTTGCAAAGAAAGTGATCGAATCGATCGCCACGACGAACATCTCACAATTAAGATATGAGTTGGTGATTCTCGAAAAAATGCAGGTGATTATGGATCCTTCGATTGCGTATGTGTATAAGATTGGACAGGAAATGCATTCGGTGCCGGTCCTGCCCCTTTTGAAAGAAGCCGCTGCGCTGGTGAAAAGGCACCTCCCTGATGGAGAGCCGCTGCATGATACACAGAAAGCCTTGCCACCGCGCCCGAGCGACTTTGCCTTGTCGTCAAAGCAGGGGCAACCGTCCCAGCCCTTGCTGCCGAGACACACCGATGAGAGCAAGCCGGGGCCAACCGCCGGCTTCGGAGCGGCGGGTGGTTATCAGTTGCACTGGGATGAAATAAAGGAGGATGATTGGAATTTAACAATGCTTCAATTCCTTGATCGTCATGTGCATGCCATCAGAATTGCCATTCAGGAGAAGGTCACAGAAATCATGAGTTCGCCGGGCTATGTTTGGGATCCGCGTCAATCTACATTCAGTATCGACGGTACTATTGGCTTATTCGATATATTACGATTGTCCGATAGTGGGAAGCAGTTCGTACAGATTGGATATTCGCCACCATCTGATGGAGGAAAAAATTTTACACAACTTGTCACTGTGCCGGTTGAAATTCCGCGTCAATTCTCAGTACTGGGCGCGGCTGATGTCGAGAATGCGGGCTTTGGGGCGGATGGGGCGGATAAGAAGGAGGGACTAAGGACGGGCTTTTTCGATGGTGGCAAGGCGTCCGTCGTGGTCGCCAATCCGGTGCTCATGGTCGGAAACTTGGCGCGCAAATGGCTGAAAGGCGGATTTTACGACGGCAACATCCCCCTTGACCTGAGTCAGATCTACTCTGAATTGGACGAAGGCCAATTTCATGACGGCAACATCTTCTTCAACCCGCGCCAGGCGGCCGTCCAAACTGTCCAGTTTCTCGAGTTTCTTTTGAACGTCCTCCAATCCTTCGCCAAACGTACGAAATTGGCCGCGGAGATCCTCGAGAATAACTCTCCACTCGCGTTCTTGGGAATAATCGGATCCTGGGTTGGAGACTTTAGCCATGTGCGGATGCTATCAAACATCACCCGCCGTGTAAATTCATTTTTAAGAAATGAAAAATTGTATAATAGACAATCTCTGCAATCTCCGGCGGGCTTCGGCGCCCTATTGTCGGCAGATAAGGCAACGGTGCTATTACTACGCGATCTAGAGAAATTGAAGGGCGAATGGCTTGATGAGTTTCACCGCCGTTTTTCAAGCATGCAAGATAGTGGCATGTGGAAAATAGATCCAGAGGTGGAGGCCAAAATAGATTCTGTTCGCACTGATGAAGATATCTTTAAAGTGAGCGTAGATGACATTATAGCCAAACTCCGTGAGAAAAATTGGCGAGAAGCTAGTAGAGTTTTGCTAGAAATTTATGAGCTGAATAATTTTACGGATGCCAAAACAAGAAACTCTACCTTTAATGAGGTTATGCGCAAACTCGAATTGTTTATCGACATAAGTGAGGATGAAGAGTCGCCCGCCGGCTTCGGCGCAAGAGAATTAAAAAAGGCTGATGTTGAGCGCTTGTTTACTACAGAATTACCCGGGATAGGGAAAAGCCTTTCCAGATTGTATGACTTACAACGTCAGGGATACGGCCCAGAAACACAACTATCTTATGAGATTGGAGATCGACAGGTCACGCTAGCCATTCATTTTCCCAAGAGCGTTCGGCAAGGTGAATCGCGCGCAGTTAAAGTTTTGCCTCCCCGGGAGTTATTAGACAAGGCAAGAAAAGATTTAGCCGTTTTTGCTGCATTGGTAGCCGGGGATCATCCCTACAACGTAATTCCCCCGGGCCCTGGCGTGGATTTCTCGCCAACGAGTGAAGAAGGCGTCACTGTCACGGTTGGGCTTGAATTCGCCGGCTTCGGCGCGGACAGCGCAGGAACTGAATCTCCCGCCGAATTTATCGAAGGAGTTGTCACGAAGATCATTTCGCAAACGGCCGGCGTTTCCGTTGAAAAAATAAATCGCGATTCAAAATACAATGATTTGAATTTGGGCGAACGCAAACAAGCATTAGCAGGTGCGTTGTTTTTGGCACTTTCAACGCAGAATTGGCATGTGAAATTTGGCGATCGTTACTCCGTCCATCTCGGATTTATCGTTTCGGCAGGGACTATTGCTTCGAGAATCGCCGAACATGCGACTGTTGGTGACACGATCGATTGGATCGCGGGGCATTTTACCGAACGCAAAGACGGTTTAGTTCCCGGCAAAGGCATCGCTACCAACGGAGAGATTTACGGATTTGGCGCAGCGGCTACACTGAGCCAAACAGCCCGGCCTAGCGTTGGCGCGCCGGCGGTTAAAATTTTGATGTTCGATGAAACGGGAAATCCGGCCGAGAATGATTCGATTAGAAAATTAATCGATCGGTTCGGAGATCAAGTAGATGTAATCAGAGAGCCCGGTGTCGATCTTGATGAGAGTAGACTGCGCCAAGTGATCGAAAGAAAAAAGCCTTCTATTATGATCATAAACACGCCTCGAAAAGGCCCGTTTACGAGACCGGATTTCATCAAATTCGCTGCCAGCCAGGGGATTCGCGTTTTTTTCAGAGCGGGCGCGGGGGTACATAACGTAAATCTGGATGAGGCGCGTAAGCGAAAAATTTCTGTGGCGCGTTCGCACGGAAATGCCGAGCAGACGGCCGAGCTTACGCTGCGTTTTCTCTTTCACGGATTGGGGAAACTAGGGCTCGATCCATACGACCAAAATGTGGAATCAAAAAGTGCGATTGGTCCCGGAGATATCTCGGACGGCTCTTCTTCATTTAAAGCGATTTTCCCCACACCTTTGCAAGAATTTGTCAAGGCCGCCGCAAAAACAGCTTTGGATTCGAGCACAGATCCGACCGGCCTTTGGACGGCTGGTTTGTCCGATGAAATTCTTCGCCCGCAAAGCGATCAACGGATAATCGATCTTCTGAAAAAATTTAACGGGCGGAAAATTACACTTTTAGGTTACGGTGAAATTTCCGCGACTGTTATCGATAAACTAAATGAATTAAAAAGAATAACGGGCTACGGTTTCGACTTGGTTGTTTGGACTCAACATCCGGAGAAACACCGTCAACAGGCCAAGAAGGCAAATGTTACGCTCGTGGACGACAAAATAGACGCCGTTGATGACGCCCTGGTCGTTTCTAAGCATTTACCTGAAAATGCCATACATCTTGGGTGGGATGAGATCGAGCGATTTATTGGTGCCGACCGGAAAAATGGTTTCAATAAGTTATTTATAAACACATCAAGATCAAAATTTAACGATGCTCTTGCATACGCTTTATTTACAAGAAGCGGAAACGTCCTTATTTACGGCGACATCGATATCACACGATTGGACGCTCAGTATAAGAAAGAACACCCCTCACAAATCTTCCTAACACCCCATATCGTATATCTCACCGACAGCGCTGTCCAAAGTGTAGGAAATAATACAGCGAGAATGCTCGAGGATATCATTTCGGTGATGTTGGGTGAGAAAGAAAACACCGAATCAACGACCCAAATTATGAACGGTGTTCCTATTACTGCCCTGAACGCCGTCTTAGAAGCCGGGCCCGAAGCGCCCGAACCGACGATCCCAAGCTATGCGGGCACGTTCGCTTGGAGAGAGATAATGGGCGTAAATGCATTGGCAGAAAAATACGGCATAAGCGCCGAGGATATTGATAGATATTTTATGTTAACCGACGCCTACTTAGACGAACTACTGCCCGCTCCTCAACCTGGAATAGCGCTATACAACACAGCGTTGCTGTTTGACAAAACAATTCCTAGCGATGAATTTGCCAAAAATCCTAGAGATTTTGCCGAACTAGGACGCATCTTCCAAATTATTTCTGGCCTACGCGTTCTTCTTGCGGCCTATGCTAAACATGCAGGATCCTTGGGCGGAGAATTCTCTGTTCATGATTTATTCAATCTAAAAGGATATTCACTAAATCTAAATCAAACTGATTTAATCATTGGCATCGGAGTAAAACTTGGCCTTTGGGAGGTATCCTCTAAACGAGATAAGCTCGAGCTAACGGATTACGGAAGCCAAGTTCTAAACTTAGGCACTGGATTTGGGACGACAGTAGTGGTGATCGGTGTAGGTACCATGGGCCCCGGCATTGCGCAAGTTGCTGCGACGGGCGGGTCGAATGTTTTCTTGCGTGATAGGAATTTGGATCTGGAGCAGAAAGCTTCGAGGCAGATTCTAGGCCATCTTGATAGGATGTTAGAGAAGAAAAAAATTACGGCCGAAGACCACAAAAGCATCAGCGCTCGTATTCATGTTGGTGTGACGGATGAAGAATTGGCGAACGCCGATCTCATTATAGAAGCTCTCCCCGAAAATCTTGATCTGAAAGTCGCTGTATTAAAAGATTTGCTTCCTAAATTAAATCCTAACGCTGTCATTGCGACCAACACCTCATCTTTATCCGTGAGTAAAATCGGCGAAGCCATCGGCGCACCGGAGCGCGTTGTCGGAATGCATTTCTTTAATCCGCCGGCGCTCATGCAGTTGGTCGAGATTATTCCCGGTGAAAAGACCGATGCACGCGCGGTCGAACTTGCGAAAGAAACCGCGACAAAATGGGGCAAAAAGGTTGCGGTAGCGAAAGATATGCCCGGGTTCATCGTGAATCATGTGGCGCGGCCGTTTTATCTTGAAGCCTTTCGAATGATTGAGGAAGGTATCGCGAGCCCGGAAGAAATCGACGCCACCATGACGCGCTTCGGATTCCGCGCCGGGCCGCTCGAGCAAGCCGATCGTAACGGGCATGACACAAGCACGGCCACGACAAGACAGGTTTGGGAGGCTTTCAATCATCCTTTGAACCGCCCCAGCCCGATTCAGGAGCAGCTTGTTTTGTTCGGTGCGCTTGGAGCAAAAACAGGACACGGAGTTTACCGATGGGAAAAGGAAGAAAAGAAGGAAACGCTTCTTGATTTTACACCGAAGCCCTTCGAAATGTCGCCGGAATTACAAACTGCTGTGCAGCGCTTCTTCATTAAAGCCACGGACAAAACGGCAACGCCCAAGGAACAATACATTTTCTCCCGCATTCTTGTTGTGCTCATTGCACAAGCTTCTCTGGCGCACCAGCGCGGCGTGGCAACCATTGCTGACATCGACATCGCCATGAAGTTCGGCACTAATTATCCCAAAGGTTTATTCGAATGGGCGCGTGAAATCGGTTTCGAGACCATCCAGTCCCTTCTTCAGGAATTGAATAAAGAAGCCGGAGATAATCGTTTTCATGTGCCCGAAGTTGACACTGTGCTTAACCGGACCACGACGTTCGGTGAATTCGGTAAAAGCCAATTCGCATGGTTTGACGTCTTTCTTGGAGATTTAGGCAAACTCGACTTTTCTTCCGAAGGAGCTGCGGCAAAGTCACGGGGAACTTTAGGCCGCTATCGAGGAAGTATCAGAATGGCTCTCCACAACATAGTGAGGGCAGAGGACGTCGGGAAAGTGATTGCGCAGTTGGCAAGAATTGGGGATGTCATTGCTTCGCCGTCCGCCCAAGGCGGCCTCCTCGCAATGACCGATTTGAAGAATGTGGAAATCACTATCCTAAGCGACCGCGTAAAGCGGCCAACAGAGGCGTTTAAATACGTCAGCTATTCCGTTGAGGGTGAAAAAGCTATTGTTCGGATCAATCGTCCGGAGAAGAAAAATTCAGCAACGCCCCAGGTATTGCTGGATATTCAGGATGCCATTAAGCGTGCCCAGGCCGATACTGCTGTGAAGCTCATTGTTCTAACAAGCGAAGGGGATGTGTTCTCAGCCGGAGCGGATCTAAATATTTCAAAGGGAATTCTGACGGCGGAGGAAAAGCGCGTTTGGGTTGACCTTGGCCAGGAGACAACGAATTTGATTGCGGCAAGTAAAGCAACGTCGGGCGAGCCCGTTGTTGCGGCTTTAAATGGGGGTGCGTTTGGCGGCGGACTTGAGCTTGCCCTGGCGGCCGATTTTAGAATTGCCGTAAAAAAAGTAGGCGACAAGGAAGTAAAAGTCGGGCTTACAGAAACTTCGTTAGGCCTTTTCCCCGGCTGGGGCGGCGGAGAACGTTTGTCGCGTCTCACAAAGGATATTTGGGACGCCGTCCGGTTAATTTTGAATGCCGAGCTTGTCAGCACGGAAAAAGCGGTGGAATTAGGATTCATCGATCGAGTAGTAGAAGATAACGCCGCGTTGAATGCGTGGGTTAGCACACTCACGTTTGAAAATTTCAACGCGCTTAAGATCGAACGGGTTTCTGAAAAGGAGTTTGTGAAGAGAGTTGGCCGTGCGGCATACAGCGCAGGTCCGTATGGTTACGATTTATTTGACCTCTTGCCAATGCTTGAGAACGGGGAGCTCCCGCCAGGAGCTGTTGTTGAGATTCCGGAATGGCTGGAGTCCGAAAGAGCAAAAGTAATTTACCATCAGACGCAGATTTTACACGCTGCGCTCGAGACCATTCTTGTGGCCGGGCTTTATGGAATTCAAAGAGGGCTGGATCATGCGCGAAGGCGTAATCCCGCCATTACGCTTACGCCGGGCACGCAGCAAAGGTTCCAGGCATTTTTCGATAAGAAACCCCTTCCGAAATTCACCATCCTTCCCGTTCTTCCTCCCCCGGCATCCCCCTCCGCGGGATTTGGAATAGAAGGGACGCTGCAAGACGGAGACATAGGCGCGCTCAGTTTACTCATTGAGAAACTCGCCGCCGACGTAGAGGAACTAAGGCGCGAGGGCGTTAGATTCATTCACGCCATTCGGGGAGAAAAAAACACGCTGGATTTAAGTGACGAGAGAAACATAAAAGGCTGGTTTGATCGATTGGAAACTTGGGCGGACACGGACATGAGCCAAAAAGACAAATACGGCGATATGTTGGGCCAGATTATCCGCAGAAACGACGTTCCCGGTGAGGGACGGATTATTCTTTATTGGCGCCTCGGCGATCTCGAGACAAAAAATCGCAAAAAAATTGAGCGTCCAGAGAAAACGGATCTCGCGGCCCCATTTACTAATGATGAGCTTGACTCCGTTTCTGCATTATTTGACCGGCTCGAACATCAGCTTGCTAAAGGGAAATTAGCTCTTGAGGCAGGGCTCGCCCCGGGCGCCATTACTTCAATACAGACAGGGTGGCAGGGGAAGCAAGACATGCTGGATTTAAGCAAGGCCGACCCAGTAGAGATTCGTGCGTGGTTGGACCGGTCTCGCGGCGTGTTAAATAAATTTCCCTTGCTTTGGGCTGCGCGCGGAAAAGTTATCAGAGAGCCGGGCACAAACCATCTTATTATTAAAGAATCAGACGGCGCCGGCACCGGCTTCGGCGCAGCGGAATGGATTTGGTGGAAAGACGAATTCGTACTGGGTGTCTTGGCGTCCTACGGTGTCTTCATGTCATTAGGTGCTTTGGTCGTGTGGAATAAGTACCGTCCAAGGACTACCCCAGCTCCCAAACCACCAAGAGCCCCAAAACCAAAAAGACAAGGGCCCGGAGTTCCCACAAGAATCTGGCAAGGAGCCGTAAGCGCCGGATCTTATATATGGGGATTGGTACCTATTGGAAAATCCGGGAGCACCACTACTCCTGCTCAATCCGATAAAAAAGGTGCGGGGTTTGGCGCAGAGGAGCCGAGAGATAATGCCGGGCAGACCGCCATAAAAAATCTTTTGGAACAGTTTATCGATCTCCACCCAGCGGAAGGTGATGACGCAAGAACTTATTTCCTTATCGAACATCGCGATGAATTAGAAAAATTGGCGCGGGCGTTAGAACAAGAAATTAAGGACACAGAAGCTGGCATTCCAAGGGAGCCTCCAGCGGGCCATCCGGCTTTAAGAAGATTGGAGCTTCTCGAAGTAGCCGCCGATCATCTGGACCAATATATTGAAGAAAACGGTAAATCGTTCCTTGCCCGGTTCACGAAGTTTGTCGCAGAAGAAATCTTACCCCGATCCGCCGGTGGCGCCAGAGTTGAATACGATGACACGGCCGACGGCGAAAGCATCATCGTTCGGTTTAAAGGGACTGCGGATGGTTCGCTTAATCAGAAATTGAGCGAATTAAAAAAAGTTGCCGAACTCTACAAAGTTGCGGTTAAAAGCGAAACCAATATGGATAACGGGTTATTGGTTTTAGAAATGGGTTATGAAAATGTAACCAATAGGGATAACGGCCAATCGGAAAAAGATTTTCCGGCAGTAAACATCATTAAAGCTTTGCAAACCGGGGGCTACGAAGGCGTAAATCTTCTCCTCAAGGATCTTAAAGCCATGGTGGCAGAAGAGCTCGAAAAGGAGCCCCTTGCTGATGGGGAGAAAACGTCCTTAGGCTATCAGAGAAATCAAGGCGATATTCTTTCTCAGAAAGTAGAAGCCTGGTTTAGCGAAAGACTATGGCTTGAATATGTTCTTCCCCATCTTTTAAATCATCCTACCGAAGTTGGTCAGCAATATTATCGCAATCTCGTTCTCGAAATTACCGGGGGCAAGGGTAAAACTACCGCAACGTATGCCATGTTCATTCATGTCTTCAGACCGGGCGGCTTCACACCCATTCACGATCACGACGGACAGCTCGGGATCGTTGCTCCGCTCACCGAAGGTTTCCAGGAACAGCGGTTTACGTTGCACGGCGATCTGCCCGATTCTTTGCTGGAGCTTGACGGAAAGGAAGTACGGCTGGCTTCGGGTGCGATTTCAACCGCACTAAAATCTATGGGAGCGTTCGTGGACCGGGCCACCGTTCATCAAGTACGTAACGGGTCGCGTTATAGAGAAGGTCTTTTATTCGAGCTCTACATACCCCGCCAGCCAAAAACGATTGTTACCTTTAAGCCGGTGCCGGGCAAGACAGATTATTTCTTGGCAGAAATTCATACTACTCAACAGTTACCCACGATTGGGCCTGAATATGATTTTGAGTCGGGTTATCTAGGCGGCATGGTCGAGCGGATTCCGGCAAATCCTTACAGGCACCGCGAAATTCCGAGAATCGGGCAAGGGAGCTTGGAGCTCGCTACGAGTCTCGATCAAATTTCTCAAGCGGTTGAGAAAGTTTTTGAATCCAATCCCGACCGGTACCGAAATGCTCTCGAAGCGTTTAAAGCCGAATTTCAGACGCATAAAGTTCGTGAGCATGGCGTTAAAATTTCAAGAATCAAGACCCCGGGATTTATTCACCACGGCATTTCTATCCGGAGTTATTTAGTGGGCGAGCCGGCGGCGAGGATTAAAACGGAAAGTTTAGCAGCTTTAGTAGAAACCGGCTCTTTCGAAGGTATGCCCGACCACCAGATGTTCGGGCCGGAGATCGGTGAAACACTCGGGCCCATCTTAGAACATTCCTCAGTCCAAGCTGAAATTGTCGGAGAGCTATTTGTAAAAGCAGGTTTGGCTAACGAACAAATGGAATTTCTGAATACGTATGCGGTGAACGGTATTTTCCAGCGCCTTGCTGGAATAGCCGGAATCGAATGGCCGGCCTACGCTCAACCCACCGGCTTCGGCGCCGATTACGATAAACCGGTGCAGTCCCTACGACAAGGGTTCGGTACTGCCCCGGCCGATCGTCGTGGGGGCGGCAGTACTGTGCCCAAGGAAGAATTGGTGCGGGGGCTTTTGGACTTAAATTTTTCAACGAGGGACAATACTGTTCGTCCGTTTGTTAGATTGCTTGCTCAAGTACTAAGAAAAGAACCGGGGAATCGCATAAATTCGGAGCAATTTGTAGATCTTTTCGCTAAAACATTAAACTCTTTAGGAAGCGGAATTCATCCGGTAACAAGAAAGAAACTATTAGAAAAAGAAAAATATTCTATTGGGCAAATAAACTACGTTTGGTCACTCGTTCGTTGGATCATGGGTCCTTCATTTAGAAGATCAGGAGAGTCAAGCGAGTTTGCTGTGGAGGTAGTGCAATACTTGTGGGAAAAACGTGCTGAAGAAATAAAAGATGATAGCGCCGGCTTCGGCGCTGGATTTGGTTCTTCATTTCCACAAGGGCGGCGTACGTTGGCTGCCGGGCTGTTTGGCGCGTTCTTTGCGGCCAATGCTACGATCGCAGAGCCACCGGAGATTCGCCCTGCTGCACCACCTATACCACAAGCAACCACCCCAGTGGCGGATGTTCCAACAAAGGTTATGCAGCGCGAACTCCTTGATTCATCTGGTCGCGCACGATTTCAAGATGCCATTTCTGCATCGGGAACAGAAGCTGGAAAATTGGCGGTCACATTTTTCGCCTCACCGGCGTCACCAGTGCATTCCGGAGTCGGCATTTTTGATGCCAAGACGGGAGATCTTCTACATGAAAGGTACATAAGTTTAACTCCTACAGAACATCTCGCGGATGTTGTGATTTCAGGAGACGGTAAAACGCTGGCGGTTGTGACTTCAACACGGATTAGCATTATTAATGATGAAACCGGACAAGAAGTCCGGAGTTTGAAGGCCGTGCCTCTCTATCGCGTGGCGTTATCCTATGATGGCAAGAAGCTTTTTGGTATTGGCGGCGGTCACAATGTGTATGTTTGGAATGTAGAGACGGGAGAAGGTAAGTGGATGCTCAATTTTGGAGGATTCAATGCACCGGATTTGTATGACATTGACGTCAATCAAGATGGGTCTCAACTGGCTGTGGTAACTGAAGACCGCCATCGGGTTCTTATCGCATATATTTCTAAGGATGGAGAAATATCTCGAATGGTCACGTTGGATCACACCCCCATGCTAGAAATTCCATTTTGGAAGCCGCTATTTTATTATGACATTAAGGGCATGGCTTTTTCACCGGACGGCAGCACCGTGGTTACATACAGCAAGAAACATGTTTTCGTTTGGCGCATTTCATCCGGTCAGGGGAGTTTGATACATACAATTCCACTTGATGCAGTAAATAGCACGATTAGATTGGGCGGATGGATTCAGGATGCTGCACTCACGTCAGACGGCACCGGCGCAACCTTTCTTATCGATCATAAAGTATCCCATTGGATTTTTCCACCTGCTCCTAAAAAAGAAGTGTCCCCGCCTGCCGGATTTGGCGCTGCCATTCTCAAGAAAGAATTAGTGCCGCGTTTGACAAATTCATACCGATCAAACGACGTACTAGAATCGGGGAAACAGAGCGCCGGGTTTGGTTCAGCAGCCGAAGTAGAGGATGTGCCGGCCGGTACGGTTCTCCTGGATAACAAGGTAGATTTTTCAGGTAAGGTTACGGGAAGGCCCTCTGAATTTCTGCAGAATCTCATCGAAGTGCGGAACAGGTTAAACGTAGACCCAAGTAGAGTACTTTCTTTCCCTGTAAATACTACAAATGAGGTGTCAAACCCGCGTCTGTTTGTAAAGGGTACGAATGTTGTAGGGGAGGAGCATGAAACGCGAGTGGATTTTTCGAAGTGGCCCCAATCCAAAGAAACAAGCTGGTCTGCATTTGCCGCCTCGATAGGTTTCCAAAAAGTAACTGCCGTGGAAGTTCGCTTTGTTACGGCAAGGGCCGCCAAAGCAGCCCGTCGCTCAGAGAGGCAAGGAACTGAGCCGAAGGGCGGTGGAGCAATCTTTAGTTCGCGCGCTCCTAAACCTGTGGGCGCATATGCGCATGCCCGGCGAGTTGGCAATTTACTTTTACTCGCTGGAATAGGTCCGCGCAAGCGGGGCTCCAAAGAAATCCCGGGTGTAACGCTGGATGCGGCAGGCAATGTCGTTGCTTATGATATTGAGAAGCAAGTACGTTCTACGCTGGACAACGTGCGGGTTGTTCTGGAAGACGCGGGCTCTTCATGGGAAAGAATCGTGAGAGTTAGAGTTTTTCTTACCAATATGAAGAAGGATTTTCCGGTATTTAACCGCGTATGGGCGGAATATTTTCCGCCCGGCAGCGATCATTTGCCCGCGCGTACGACTACCCATAGCCCTGAACTGCCTACGCCAATTAATTTTGAAGTTGAGGTCGATGCAGAAATCAGCGGACCGGCGACCGGATTTGGTGCTTCTAGTTTCAAGGCTTTTCGCAACTTGGTTGAAGGTGTAACTGGGGAGCGCCACCCTGTGAGTGATGAAGAGATTCAAAGGCAGTGGGAGGCATTGGGGTTTGAAGGGCAAAATATCTGGAAGAAGCAGGCCCGTGTAGAAGAGATTCCGGTATTAATTCAAGGAATCGAGAGGTCCGCCAAAGCGGCGGAAGCAAGACACGCCGAGGCGAGCCGGAAACTAGAAACGCACGAGCTGGGCTCTCAACGAGACGGAGCGGTTCTCGGTGAATTCGAGACGGCATTTACTGAATTGGAACGTTTACGATCCGAAGCGGAGGAGGCGGTTGCGCGGCTAAGGGAGGAGGAACGTTTGCTCAAGCGCGCGCTTGAGTTAGATGCCGGGACAACGCTGGGCGAGCCACAGGCATCGGGTTTTGGCGCGGCGGATAATTCGTTCGGGCAGTCATATCCGGTTCTTAAATCTACTGACACAGGTTTAGTTAAAGGGGAAGAGCTTTTGAAGCGGCGTGACGGAACACGCGGAGTAAATGAGCAGCTTAGTTTCGATCTTGGGGAAAGAGAAGCTAGCGGCCAGCGCGCTTTTTCCGTTGTTCGTAGAGGTATAGCAAGCCGAAGATCACTGCGCTTATGGCCATGGCTCCAAGAACTTCTATCATGGTATTACCCCTCGCTCTTATCTTTTGTAGGGCAGATGAAAAATCCTGCCCAGAATGATAGCACAAGAACGGTCATTAACACCATTCTTATGGGAACCGATTTGCTTGAAAAGAAGAAGTCTGAAGAAACAGCGAGTGTTGTCGTCACCGTGACTATGTTCATTATGGTTTTGGCTGCAAGTTCGCGCCGTTTGCTTGCGAATATGTTTTCCACAAGTAGGCTCCCTGGGGATTTTTATCTTTCATCATTTTATATTTTATCAAACATTATATACGCGCAGCCGGCCGCCGTCAACACCCGTAATTATCAGCGCAGACCCCGCGGTACCGGCTTCGGCGCGGCGGATTCTGAAATGTCATTGCTTCGGCCTCGTCTGGAACAACGCCTCGTAGTGACGGATTCCAAAGCCGGGTTCGGGTCGATGTACGAAAAACTTCAGCACGAACATAGAGTATGGATTGATAACGAAGCAGATAGCGTAATTGCTAAATTTGGGCCAAAAAGAGACAAGACAACAGGCCTCAAAGAACTGGTACGTGAAGCCCTGGCAAAATTCGTTAAGGGGGGAAAATCTGCCGAACAAACAATTGGCTCACTTCACTCCTCAAAGATTGAGGTCCCCGAAGAATATTTAAGAAGTTTACTCGCACGCTTTAAACGTGTTGGATTTGGTTCGGCGGTAGAGAAGGTCAAAAAGTATGCGGACTCGCCGGCACAAATGCTTCGCGCTCTGCGTGAGACGCACAATAAACAGGCGGCGATTGATCGGCTTGCCATTTCACAGGAATGGCGCTTTGGAAAAATTCAAAAGGTTTGGCCGGGATTTCCGGAGAACAACCAACGAATCATTGCATACGTTGTGAAAGATGCCGGCGCCTATGGAGTTCCAACTTATGAAGAGCATCCCACCCCACGCGGGAAAACCAAGCCGTTCGATGACGTTCGTATCGCGATGTTGGATGCCCAAAGCGGGCGCACGCTCATAGAAATTACAGAGGGGATCAGAGCCGGCGGGCTTACACAAAAGTATCTTGCCGAAAACGGGGAATCGGTTAGGTACGCCGGCGTTCGGGTAGAGGACATTGACGGCACGATAAACGAACTGCGTGGATTGACCCAATCGTCGAAAGTTTCTGTGCTGGCCGACACAAGGAATGAGAACGAGCACACGCGATTTGTATTATTGCAATACGAGGACTATCTTAAGGAAGGCAGCAAATTGGTTTTTGCATTGTTTCAATATGATCAGGATTCCGGGCCAAGGCGGCATGCGGTGCCGGAATATAAGCCGGAAGGGACTACCGCGGAGCCATTTGAGATTTTGCAGACGGGTATGCCTAAGAAGCTTACGCCGAAACCCCAAGCGCGCGGCAAAATACTTGTCATTTCGCCGCGCCATCAGCGCGATGCGGATGTTTCCCGGAAGCTTAAAGCCGAAGGTTTCGACGTAGTTCATGCCCGCATCAGCGATCATAAGGATTCCGTAAGCGGCCGAGGGAAAGCTCGCGCCATTCTACGCGTGGCCCGGCGGGAGAAAGTCAGCGGAATTTTTATTGGAATAAATGAAGAGAACGATCACCACTTTTACCGCGAGCTCGTTCGAGAGACAGCAGAAGGCGGTCCGGCAGGCGGCATACCTGTTGTCGCACGGTTGAATCATGACACCGCGCGCTTTCCAGATTTTATTACTTCGGCATCGACGGTTTGGACGGGCGCGGAACCGGTTGAATCAACCGCTGATCTGCGCACGCCGAAGGAATTTCCGCATCGAGTCGAATTAGGCTACGAAGCCGATGACAGTGCTGTGGTCGAGGCGTTAATATCTGCCAAAAGTGTCATTGCGAGCCTCGAAGAGGCGAAGCAATCTCAGAGCGGCACCGGGATTGCTTCGCCCATCGTTGCCGTTCTGGGTTCGGATTTCGATCAAGCGGAGGGAGTAATCTTACGGCTCGCAAAAGAGCTCAGAAGTGCGGGAGTTAAAGTAGGTGTGATTTCCGTTTTATCGCGGGCAGAGTCAAAGCGCACCGAGCAAGGCTCATTGGTTGAAGTGTCGAGCCGCCTTGCCGAGTTCGCCCAGGATGAGGGTTTTGCCTGGCGCTCCGTGACGCCCCGCGACACGATCGGTAATCTTCCCACCGCGATTAAAAGTGCCAGCGATGAACTTATAAGTTTGGGTGCCGAAATTATCCTTATCGCTAATCCCACTCAAGATTTGGCTTCGCAATTGGCTCTGCGCGATTTTGCCGACGTAAACGTACTTGTTAAATCAGCCGAGGAACTCCAACCTGCCGGGCTGACATTTAATCACCGGCTCACCACCGCGGCGGATATTTTCGCTGTAGAAAGCGCGGATGAAATTAATTCCTCCGGCATTCGTAACGTCATTTCCCGCCTTGAAAGCGGAATGGTTTTAGCATCAGAGCTTGGCACTAGGCAGCACCAACGGGTAGTGAAAATCGGTTCGGGAGATACTCAGGAAGGCATGGCCGAGCTGCTCACCGCAATCGCCGGCTCATTGGAATTTCCCAAGCCCGCCACCGGCTTTGGCGCGAAGGTTGAGTTGCAGGAGAGGAGGCTAGGGGCGGGCTTTTTCGATGGCGGCAAAGCGCTTGTCAAGATTGCCAATCCGATGCCCATGGTCGGACACTTGGCGCGCAAATGGCTGAAACGCCGATTTGACGACGGTAACATCTTTTTGGACTTGAGTCAGATCTACTCTGAATTGGGTGAAGGCCAATTTCATGACGGCAACATCTTGTTTAACTTGAGTCAGATTTTCTTCGACTCGAATCAAGCGATCGTCCACTTTCTCAAGTTTATTTTGAACGTTCTCCAATCCTTCGCCAAACGTACGAAATTGGCCGCGGAGATCCTCAACAATGACGGTCCACTCACGTTCTTGAGAATAATCGGATCCTGGTTTGGGAATGTTACTCATGCAGGCATGCTAGCAAATGGATCTCGTTCTGTCAATTTATTATTAGGAAATAAAGAGTTGTATTATCAACAACACGCGTCCGCCGGATTTGGTGCAGATGATACAAGGGGCCAAGAAAGTGAAGCGCCGGAACCGACAACGGAATTAGTCGGGACATTTAGAGGTAGAGAGGCTGTTAAAGCTAAGATCGTCGAGCTTTATAACGCGCGCAAGGTGCAATATATCGTTGTTGTGACTAATGGCGAACTAAGTAAACCGCTCTTAATGAAATCATTCATGACGAGAGATGCAGAAGCTCAATACGATTTTGCTCCGGGTGATCATTTTGGGAGAACGCGCGGCCATCTTAGCGGGATAGTTTATGGTCCTGAGGTAACCCTGCCAGACGTTGGGGCTCTTGATCACGCGCAGTTGCAGCATGTTCCTGAGGCCGCCTACGTGGATTTGTATGTGGATCACCAGCCTTTGTTCGGCGATAGAGAGTGGCTCACCCTTGCAGTGGCCAAGATTGTTATTCCTGATGAGATGAAAGTAGAAGCCGGCTTTGGCGCGGAGAATGCTCGAGAAGCCGGCCCCGGCGCGGCTCCTGCGGACTTGAGATGGCTTGTGGTGGACGATGAACCCTTTATTCTGCCGCTAATTCAAGCCCTTCAAAGGAAAGGTTATGCGGTTGAACATATTTTATCTCCCGAAGAAGCGCTGCGGCGTATTAGAGCCAAGCCGGGTGAGTTCAACGTAATTATTACGGATAATTCAATGGGCGAAATGAACGGCGTCGAATTTGTGCAAGCGCTCAGAAAAGCTGGGCTTGACCGCGGGAAAGTTATTGTTGGGCATTCGGCTACGAGTAGCGGCAATGATTCGTTCGATGCCGCGGGTATATCGACTAGACCGGATGGGAAGAACGGGAAAACAGACGATCTCGTTCAATTCGTAATCGAAAAGGCACAAGCCGCCGGCATAGGTTTTGGCGCAAGAGGAAGAGAGGATGTGCAAACGGCGGAGCAAGCGACGGGCCGGCTTTCTGCTCAGAGCCCGGTGAGAGGAGTAGATAGCAGCCGCATTAACACGTCAGATGAAGGCGCGCCGAAGATACAGCAATCACCACGAGTTAAAAAACCCAGGGTTTCCCGAAAAGAAAACAAAGGTTTTGGGGCGAGGATTGAGAAGGCAGAATCGGTGCTCGCGGTTTTGGATGATTTGAGGCGCATGTCGCAACCCGACAAAGATAGCCTCATAAAGCAAGGCTATGCGGTGATCGAGCTTGATTTCGGAGCGCTGGGCGAGCCACAGAGAGAGACTTCTAGATTCTTTGTGAATGCTCTCCCAATAGGTCAGCAACCGTTTCTTAATTTGGCCGAGGGTTTCTTTAGAAGATTGATAGGCGTCGAGGTGTCGCGGGAGGAAATCGAATCTAATTTTGGTAAACTCAAGCTCCGTCCGGAAATTAATAGGAAAGTAGAGATCACACACCGAGGGCGGTCTGGTGAAAGAGACAGAACAATAGAAATAAAAGCGTTGCCGGAAAAGCCTAGCGAACCAGCTAAGGCGAAAGCCAAAGTTGCTATCACGGCTGAACAATACGATATTTCAAACGTATTGATTGAAGTCATCGCAGAAGTTGCAAAAAAACCGGTCGGCGAAGTCAAAATTACCTCTACTTATCCGGAACTGGGTCTTGGATCAACGCAGAAGCATCAAATCGGAAGCAATTTGGCAACAAGGTTAAGTGAAATTCTGAATAAGGAATGGCAGGCAGTTAGCAAACGGCACTCAGGAAAATTTCCCGTGACACCCGATGCGGCTGCCGGCAAGGTAATGTTGCATACCTCTCTGCAAGAGACAAAAGACTGGGCGCAAAATCATTTTGATGAGGCATTAAAAGCCATCGCCCAATATGCAGCGGGTCTAAAGCGGTCCGGCTTCGGCGCAGCAATTGCATCGCCGATTTCGTTTGAATTACCGAGATTAGGAAGATTTGAAGCATTGCCGCAAGTCGTAAATGCGTTTGCTGCTCGGTTCGGTTCGAGCTTTACTACACCCGAAGCGGTTGTCGGCGGATTCGGAGTGATGATTACGGCCGGTTTCACAGCGCCGGTGGGATTTGATTCGCCCGATTTGGTAAGGCAAATCGTCGAAACCATTCAACCGCGCCAGGAGATTTCGGCCGAGGATTTCGCGCGTGTCCAAATACTCGTTGAACGCGTGGGCATTCGCCAAATGCTTGCCGCACTCGCCGAAGGAAATCCCGAGCTTACGGCCGATCTGGCGAAAATTGATTTTCAACAAAGCGGCGCGTTTATTTCAACATCCGACGGTTGGACCAATCCAGAGGGCCTGAGGGATTCTTTTGAAAAATTATTTGATCCAGCCCGCGATGTAATCATTCTCCCGCAAGGAGATATGGAAGCAGATGAGGGGTTTGTGGGCCGCGAAGCGCTGGCCTATTTTGGCGCGGACAGGGTTAGACGTCTGCCGCCTTCCGTTCGCTTACGGGATATTGAATCGCTCAGAAAACCGCTTGAAGCACGTCCGATCATCGGAGGCGTTTTTGGAAGTAAAACACAAATTCTCGATGATATTCATGCACTCCTGATAAAACTCACCGGCGACGGGAAACTTAAAGACGTCAAAGGTGTTTCTAAGGATGAAATCATCGCACTTCAAGGACATGTGCGGGCTCTGGTTGAGGAAGCTGCTCACATAGTAGGCGAAGCCGATGTTACCGGCGCTACGGCGCTCAAAAACCAAATTCGCGATGTTTATGGTTTCGTCGTAGACACGAGCGGCCGCGTATGGATTACGAGTCCCAATGCTTTTGTCGCCGCTCTTGCCAAGCTTTCCCAGGACGCTCGCATTCAGGCGCTCGTTTCCCAAGCCGCGTAGTCGTTTTCAGTTCTTCCTCTCAATTGAATCAGGATATCAATTCTTGTATACTTTGCTTACCTTGAGAGGGAGCCTTTGATTCTCTTAAAACTTTTTTGTGAACTAAATCAGCGCAAAGTCCGTTACCTAGTGGTAGGAGGAGTAGCAGGCGTTTTACACGGCAATCCCCGTTTTACCAAAGATCTCGATCTTTTTGTAGATATGAGTGAGGCCAATCTGAAAAAATTGATCAGCGCTTTTAACGCCCTGGAATTTACGCCCCGCGTTCCTGTGAAGGCAGAGGATTTTATTTCCGAAGAAAATCGTTCAACATGGATGCGCGAAAAAAATATGCTTGCATTTACCTTTATCAATCCTAAAAATCCTTTTGAAAATGTAGACATCTTGCTTTCCAGCCCCGTTTCCTTTGAAGATGCTTACAAAGAAAAGAAAGAATTTCTGTCGAGTGAAGTAAAAATTCCTGTTGTCTCAAAAAAGAATCTAATCCGTATGAAAGAGGCAGCGGGGCGTTTTCAGGATTTGGAAGACATTAAGATATTAAAGTCGCTCGAGGATACGGAATGAGAAAAAAAAACAAACAATCAAGCGCGCTTATCGTTACACAGGAAGCCATCCGGGATTTCGAGCGTTTAAATACAAGCGACCGATTGAAATGGCTAGATGAAATGAGGACTTTTTTGAGTCAAACACTACCGGAGAAAACAAAGCACAATTGGAAATCACCAACCAATCCCCTTATGCGCAAGCCCGGTTAAAAGACAAAATGCCTAAGCCTGTAAAACAAAAGCATAAGCGATCAGTCTCGAGAGAAGATGCACAAGATCTTCAGACGATCAAAAACCGCGCTCGGGATCCCGCGCGTTCATTTAAGGTAGCACTTAAAGATTTGAAGCGGGGCAGATTCTTGTAACGGTCTTCTCAAGGTAATTGACATCGACTTATTGCATTGATATAATTCACGCATTTTTCATAACCTGTTTTGCGGCCATTGGTTGACCTTCGTAGCCCCGCCCGAAACCCAATAGATCAACGTGAGGTTTAATTCAGTGCATAAAAGCGCGAAGAGTTTTATTTGTTCCGCCGTTCTTTTAAGTTTGATTTTCTCCGGATGTTCGAAAAAAACCGATGAAACACCCGAAGCCGGGTCCATTGCCGCTTTAAAAGTCGGGTCGCCTGTAGAAGTCAAAGTTGCTTTTTGGGGAAGCCCCGAAGAAATTAAGATTATCAAAGACGCGATTGCCGGATGGCAGGCGAGCCACCCTGAAATCAATGTACGTCTCGAACACACCCCTTATTCGGGCTATGTGAGTAAAATTTTGACACGCATTGCCGGCGGTGCGGCGCCCGATGTAATCGCCACCGAAGTCGATTTCTTCGTTAATTTTGCGGCTAAGAATGTCCTGGTTGATCTCAATTCCTTCATCGAAAGCGATCCGGAGTTCAAACGCGAAGAATTTTTCCCGCAAGTGCTTGACCGTTTCACGGTAGACGGCAAACTTCTCGCTATTCCGCGCGATACCGCGCCGTTTGCCTGCGTTTTTTACAATAAAGATATTTTTGACGAAGCGCTCGAGCCTTATCCGACGGACGACTGGACTTGGGAAGATATGCTCGCCAAAGCGCAAAGGTTGACGAAAACCGGCGTGGACGGGCGCATAGAACGATACGGCTTTTACGGTTGGGCTTGGCAGAATTTTGTTTTTGGAAATGGCGGTCAGCTTGTCGATGATGTGAAAAACCCGAAGCACGCTGCTGTGAATACTCAGGCGGCGATTGACGGGCTTCAATTTTACGCGGATCTCATTAATAAATACCGTGTGATGCCTACGCCTGTGGCGCTTTCCAATCTCGGCATGGGCGTGGATGAAATGTTTGCGGGCGGAAGGCTCGCGATGTTTCTCTCCGGAATTTGGGAAACGCCGAGCCTCAGAAATTTTGATTTTAAATGGGATGTCGCCATGTTTCCGAAAAATAAGGATGGCGTCAGAAATTTTGGGACCGGCGGTTCGGGATACTGCCTTTTAAAGAGTTCTAAACATCAAAAAGAAGCGTGGGAAGTGATCAAAGCGCTTACCGGAGTATACGGACAGATTGAACTTGCCAAACGTGGATTGGCGCAGCCCGCACGCATTGCGGTCGCGGAAGGCGAGCACTGGGCTAAAGATCCTAAGCCACCGCAAAACAAAGGTATGCTGAATGAAGCGGTGAAATATGTCGTGTATTCGCCCTTCCATTTCAAGTGGCGCGAAATTCAAAATAAAGTGATTACGCCCGAGCTCGATTTATTATTAAACGGCAACCAAACAGCCGCTGAGGCGGTAGCGAAGATGACTCCTCAGATCGAAGAAATGCTTGCCGCGAAAGATTAATATTTGTTTGTAGGGGCGTCATAAATGCCGCCCCTACCGTTTTGAACTCAAAATATTATGTAAGGGATATTTTATCCAATGCCGAAGTTAGCCAACGCAAAATCGAAAAAGGTAAAAGTTAAGACAAAACCTAAAAACGGAATGCCCGTGGATATCGAAGAAAAGAAGTTTGAAAATAAATACGGCTATTTTACCGCCGACGGACGCGAATTCGTCATTACACGCCCGGATACACCGCGTCCCTGGGTAAACGTCATTTCAAACGGCACCTACGGCATTATCGAATCCCAAACCGGCTCGGGATTTTCCTGGCGGGATAATTCAAATCTCTCACGCATCACGCGTTGGGAGCAGGATTTAATTAAAGATGAGTGGGGAAAATATATTTACATCCGCGACCGCACGTCGAAAGAAGTTTGGTCGGGAACGTGGAAGCCGTGTTGTCCTAATTTTGATTTCTACGAAGTCCGTTACGGACAAGGTTATTCGGTTCTGACAAGCACGTACAACGGCATCACGACGGAGAAAACAATTTTCGTTGATGCCAAAGAGCCGGTGGAAATTTGGAAAATTTCGCTGAGAAACGACAGCGACAAACCGCGCAAGCTCAGCGTTTTTTCCTATTTTGAATGGTGTCTCGGCAATGCCGGGGAGACGCACCGTGAATTCCACAAAACATTTATCGAGACGGAAATTCTAAAATCCCTCGGCGCGCTTTGGGGTTTTAAACGGCCCGCGCTTGTCCCCGGTTTTATTTCAACCGGCTTAATCGAAACGCCGCTTCAAGCATTTCTCGCTTGCTCCAATATCGCACCCGTTGCCTACGACGGCGATAAGGAAACGTTTTTTGGCCGCTACGGCGATATTCGCGCGCCGCGTTCGGTGGTCGAAGGCAAGCTCAAAAATGCCGAAGGCCGCTGGGGCGATGCCGTTGCCGCGCTTCAGGTAGATGTAGATTTGAAACCGCGCGAAACGAAAATGGTTATTTTTCTCGTCGGCGCGCCTGAAGATAAAAAAGACGCCGAGAGAATAATTAAGAAATATAAAACCGAAGCCGCGGTGGACGCCGGTTTGAAAGAAGTAAAGGCGATGTGGGACCGGTTGCTTACCAATACGACCGTTGAGACACCGGACGATGCGCTCAATTTTATGACGAATATTTGGCTGAAATACCAAGCTATTTCGTCCCGTATTTGGGCACGTTGCGCTTACTATCAGTCGAGCGGCGCTTATGGTTTTCGCGATCAGCTTCAGGATTCACAGACGTTACTTTCCATCGACTCCGCGCTTACGAAGAAGCAAATTCTTCTTCACGCCGAGCAGCAATTCCAGGACGGCACCGTGTATCACTGGTGGCATCCGGGAACAACGATGGGCGCTATTACCGGTTGCAGCGATGATTTATTGTGGCTGCCGTTTCTCACTTTGCTTTACATCGACGAAACGAATGACACCAAAATTCTTGATATCGAAGTCGATTTCTTGCCGGATCGCGAGACCGGGAAAAAAGAAAAGGGCAGCCTTTACGAACACTGCCTTCGTGCTTTCGAGAAAGTCATAAGCCGGCATTCGCCTCGCGGTATTCCTTTAATGGGTGAATGCGATTGGAACGACGGACTCAGCCATGTTGGCATTCACTGGAAGGGCGAATCGATTTGGCTCGCTCAATTTTTCTATGGAATTCTCACGAGATTTGCTCCGCTGGTTGAAGAGCGCGGAGATGAGCAGAAGGCGAAGAAATATCGTAAGCATGCCGCCAGCATGAAAGACGCGGTCAATAAACACGCTTGGGACGGTCAATGGTACATCGGCGCTACGCGCGATGACGGCCGGCCTCTCGGAAGCCACGTATGTGATGAAGGAAAAATTTTCCTAAATACTCAGACATGGGCGATTATTAACGATACGGCTACTCCGGAACGCGCGAAGATCGCTATGGATTCTGCGGAAAGACATCTTTTCCGCGAATACGGCCCGCTTCTTTTGACGCCGGGCTATTCCAGGACGGATGCAACGATCGGCTACATTACCCGTTATGCGCAGTCGGTCAGAGAAAACGGGGGCGTTTACACGCACGCGGCGACTTGGGCCGTTATTGCCGAATGCCTCGTAGGCAAAGGCGATAAAGCGCTTCAAACCTACAAGAGTTTTTCACCGCCTTACCGGGGACTCAATCCGGATCTTTATTTTGTTGAGCCCTACGTTATGCCCGGCAATGTTGACGGACCTGATTCGCCAAATTTTGGCCGCGGCGGCTGGACTTGGTATACCGGCTCAGCGGGTTGGCTTTACCGCGTTGCCATCGACTGGATTTGCGGAATGCACGCCGAGCGAGAAGGTCTTCGAATCGATCCGGTGATTCCAAAAGATTGGCCGGGGTTTAAAGCCAAGCGGTTTTTCCGTGGCGCGACGTATGAGATCGATGTCAAAAATCCTAAAGGAATTAGCCGTGGCGTTCGGGAAATTAAGGTAGACGGCAAAGCCATCAAGGGCGACATCATCACGCCATTCAAAGACAGCAAGACGCATTACGTCGCCGTCGTGATGGGCTGAGAAAAGGTTCTTCTTAACCGTTCAAACATATCCTGCTTCAACAGTTGCTGCGGCGGCGCTTCGTAAATGCTGTCCCGGTATTTACTGCGCTCGTGCAAAAACTGCTCTCGCACATCCATGTGCTCCGCAGTTTTGTGCAACGCGCCTCTGCAACTGTTGAAGCAGGATATGCGGTTTCGGTCAATGTCCACTCGGTAAGCAGAACTGTTTGGAGGCGGCTTTCGGAGCCGTTCGGTACATCAACTGATTTGGACTCCTCTACTGACCAACCGAACGGCGAGAAGCAGTGGGCGTTTGCAGGGATGCAAACGAACCACGGCGCCGCAAAACAGTTCTGCTTACCGAGAAAAGCTTAATTGTGATGGGGTTTCATCGATTGTTTTAGCCGAATTACCTTTCTGAGCGGTGCGCGGACAATTGGTAGGAGCCGCAGTAGCGACGAAAGAGTTTCATAAGTATAGGAGTCGCGTGAGACGGTTAAAAAATATCGCACTTCTTGTTTTAATATCGTTTCTTTCCAGCTGCGCTACATCTCCAATTATTCCTCCCCAACCCTACAGCGTTCTAACCGCTCGTAATCCAAGCCAGCATCAAGTCGTCGATGATTTTCTTCGTCAAGACATGATCAATAAAGTGGGTGGTTCCTGGCATACCGAATCTGAATCACCGGAATGGATTACTACAGAATACATGCAAGAAGACGCCGTTAAGCCGCAGGGATTTTCTTTAAAAACCATTGTAAAAGTTCCTAAAGGCAAAGAAGTTTCGCTCGACTCGGATTTAAATTCCATGGATGTCAGCAAAGCGAAGGTTTTGGCTTTTTGGATCAAAGCGGATAAATCTCTCCGCAAAGCACTGATACTGGAGTTGGCTAACCAAAGCGGTGAGAAAATTTCCGTCGAACTTCTTCCTTACCTGCATTCCAAAAATAAATGGCAGGAAATTGCTCTCGGCGAATCTGTACTATCCGGTCTGAGACTCGAAAACCTAAAGAGTTTTCGGCTGATTGTAAACGCAAAAGAAAAATCCGTTTCTGGGGAATTTTATTTGGATCACCTCGTTTTTTCCGGAGAAGAAAATTTGAACCTGCATTCCCTCGCCGACAATCTACGCGGTTTTCCGACCACCATGATTGAGGAAAAACGCCAAAAGGAACTGATTGCGGCCTACGACGAGCGGCTTTTGCAAAATATTGCTAAGGACACGTGGGGATATTTCCGCGATTTGACGGATAGTAAAACGCATCTCCCGGTGGATCACATCAAGAACGATCTAAAGCCCCACATCGGTGATTACACATCACCTACCAACATCGGACTTTATTTTCTGGCTTGCATCGCCGCCTATGATTTTAAATGGCTCAGCGCAAGGGAAGCTGCCGAAAGGATTAACGCAACGCTGGGTACACTCGAAAAACTTCCCCGATGGGAAGGTCTTTTCTTCAATTACTACAATACAACCAATCTTCAGGTGACGAATCGGTTTGTTTCTTCCGTCGACAACGCCTGGCTCGCTGCGGCGCTTGTTGTGGTCAGGCAGACCTTCCCCGAGTTAGAAGAAAAAGCCACCACCATTTTAAACAGTATGTCTTTCGGAAAATTATTCAGCGAGGAGGTTGGCCAATTTTTTGTGGGATACGATGCAGAAAAAGGATCGTTTCGAAATAATCATTATGGGCTTCTTTCGAGCGAAACGAGAATTTTGAGTTACATGGCTATCGGCAAAGGCGATGTCGAAGAATCGCATTGGTTCCGGTTGTACCGGACACTTCCCGCCGAATGGGATTGGCAAAAACAAGTTCCGCAAGGGAAGGAACTTTCTATTCTCGGCCATACCGTGTTTGAAGGTTATTACATGTATCGTGATATTCCCATTGTCCCCAGCTGGGGCGGAGCGCTTTTTGAATTTTTAATGCCGACGCTTCTTATAGACGAGCTTCGAGTTGCGCCTAAAGGTCTAGGTGCAAATGGGCGCAACGCTATTCGCGCACACATTCATTACGCCATTCAAGAAAAAGAATATCCGGTTTGGGGTCTTTCGCCCTGTGCCGTTAGACGAGGACCGAGGGGTGGTTATGAAGAATTTGGAGTGCCGGATATCGGCAGCAAAGGATACAAAGACGGTGGTGTGGTGGCGCCCCATGTTACATTTCTCGCATTGCCGTTTGAATCGGCCGAAGCTATCAAAAATATCCGGGCTTTTTTGAGCCGGTTTCCCATCTACGGACCTTACGGATTTTACGATTCGGTTGATGTTAAAAAGGGCGAAGTCACTTATCAATACCTCGCTCTTGATCAAGGCATGATTCTTATCGCTTTGGATAATTACTTAAATAGTAACGCCATTTCTTCCCGATTCCACGCCGACAAGATAGCTTCTAAGATGGAGCCGCTTCTCGGCGCTGAAGAGTTTTACCCCGGTTTTAACTCCGAGACGTAGCCGGGGCATCCTGCCCCGGATTTTATCGCCGGGCAAGATGCCCGGCCTACGCGACCCTGCAAACCTTTTCATCCCCGTCTTTGCTAAGTCCAACAAATGCGTATATTTAACTAATTTAAAGCTTGAGAAATAAATTTACAGACCTTTTAAGCTGTTGTATACTATCGGCGTTTTGTTTGCAAAAGTTTTTAACACTTTGCAATCCCGGCCAGGGAAGGCTGGAATATTCCTTCAAATATTAGGAGACTCAGGTGATTAAGACCGGACTTCCGAAGGACCGTATCCTTTCAGACAAGGAACGTAAAAATCTTGCGATTCTCGAAGTTATCCGCAAAGAAGGCCCCATTTCCCGCACCGATATTTCCAAGGTTACTGAATTTAATATCGTAACCGTTTCCAATTACGTCAATCATTACATCAAAAAAGGCCTTGTAGTCGAAGGCGAACTCGATGAGTCCACCGGCGGACGCAAACCTGTTTTAGTTGAGCTCAATGCAAAAGCCGGTTACATCGTCGGTATCGGATTAAATATGCTCAACATCGTCGGCATCCTCGTTGATTTGAGCACGAATGTGGTTTACGAAGTTAAGCGCGAGCGCATGCCGGAAAATACGGAAAAGGTTATCGAGCTCCTCGTCGAAATGACCACCGAAATTTTCCAAAAATGCGGTATTGAAGCAAGCAAGATCGTCGGCATCGGTATCGGAGTGCCGGGTGTCATTGATGAAAGAGGAAGAACGGTTCGCTGGCCCGGTCTTCTCGGAACGAAAGACGTCTCCGTTTGCGTTTCTATTAAAGAAACGTTTGAGCAGAAATTTAAAATTCCCTGCTTTGTCGAAAACGACGCAAACGCAGCCGTACTGGGTGAAAAATGGCTCGGCCTCGACCGGGAAGTCCGGCATATGGTTTACATGTTTTCCGGCGTGGGTTGCGGAATATTAATCGACGGCGAAATTTACCGCGGCGCTTCGGGCGCTTCCGGTGAGCTCGGCATTTACAGCGCACAGCCGGACCACGTTAAGGATGTGCGCGCGCAGGAAGAGCAGCTCGGGCGTTGGGAAATGGAGCTCGGCATGCTCGGGAAGGCGAGAAAAATTGTAGAAAACGGTACGCCTACGAAATTGAAAGATCTTTCCGGCGGGAAGCCTGATCAGCTTCACATGAAGCATATCGTAGAAGCCGTAAAAGCCAATGATGCCCATGCGGTTAAGCTCGCTGAAGAAGCCGGATATGCTCTCGGAAAGAAAATCGCCTTTCTCATTAATCTTTTGAACCCCGAGGTTGTCGTGATTGGCGGCGGTATTGAGGCCTGCGGCGCGGTGCTTTTAGATGCCGTGAAGACCGCGGTAAAAACTTGGGCCCTCGAAGAAGCGGTTAACAACGTTAAGATCATTCCTTCGGCGTTCGGCGACAAATCGGTTGCTTACGGAGTCGTCGGCATCGTCGAGCGCGAAGTTTTCGCTCAAGCCTAAATCCCTGCAGCGACGAATTTCAAAATTTCGCCTGCGCGCCTGAATTACGTAATTCAGGCGACATTTTGACCCCGCATAAGCACAATGCTATACTGGCTCGTTTCATATTCCGCATTAGGCAATTACCTCCGTCGCCACTACGAAAATACCGTCCACGGTATTTTCTCCGTTCGGAATGAAACGGCTTCGCGCATCCTGCGCTACGCACGTTTCATTCAACGCGCCGTCGGGCAATCGCCTAATGCGGAAATACTTCCGTTTTTCCTTCAGCGGCTAAGCGAAACTTCACATGAAACTGCGAAGGAGATAGAGATATATTTGTTCCCTGCCTTAAGTAGTTGCAGAGGCGCGTTGTACAAAACTGCGGAGCACAGGATGTGCGAGAGCAGTTTTTACACGAGCGCAGTAAATGCCGTGGACAGCATTTACGAAGCGTCGCCGCAGCAACTACTTAAGGCAGGGAAGTAACAGAAAGGAAAGTGTATGTTGCTTCTAGGTATGCCGGGTCCGTTTGAGTTAATAATAATTTTCATGGTTGTGCTTCTTCTTTTCGGTGCCAATAAAATTCCCGAGGTCGCTCGCGCGCTCGGACAAGGAATCCAGGAATTTCGGAAAGCACTCCGCGGCGGTGGGGACGATCCAACCGACAAAAAAGATAAGCCCTCGTAAAACCAACCCGCCCATCCCCATGCGCGAAAACCGAAAAAAATTATCCGAAATGTCCGTTCTTGAGCACCTCGAAGAACTTCGAAAGCGGCTCATCTCCGCACTGATCGCTATTGGTGTGTGTTCGGTGGCGGGTTATTTTCTTTCCGGAACGCTCATCGATTTTCTTACCCGGCCGGCTATGGGTTACGTGACTCATTTTTACTTTTTTGAACCCGGCTCGGCTTTTATGATTCGCTTGAAGCTCGCCTTTTTTGCAGGATTATTCTTAAGTTCGCCCGTTATTTTTTATCAGCTGTGGATGTTTGTCTCACCCGGACTTTATGCAACGGAGCGGCGGATTGTGCTGCCCGCAGTCGTTATTTCGAATGTACTCTTTTTGATAGGCGCGGCATTTGCCTATTTCCTCATCATTCCGGCGGGAATAAGCTTCCTCATGAATTTTCAAACCGAAACGCTTCGCCCGCTTATCAACATCAACGATTATTTAGGATTTGCGACGGTTCTTCTGATCGGCGTCGGAATTGTTTTTGATTTTCCGATATTTTTGATCGGTCTTACGAAACTTCATGTAGTAAAAACCGAGACGCTAAAAAAATCCCGCAAAGCCGTTGCCGTAGCCGCTTTTGTAATAGCTGCGATGATCACCCCTTCCGATGTTGTGGTGACTCAGTTTTTATTGACCATTCCCATCATTCTTCTTTACGAAGTTTCCATTTTTCTCGCTGTATTAATTGAAAAATGGGAACATCGAAAAGGCGCCGCTCGCTAACAAATTCATAAGTCATTGATTAGAAAAGGGTTACAAAGTTTCCAAGCCCCTACCTTCCTTGACACATTCCATGAGCGTAGGTATACTCTTCGACTTTTCGTGAACCCTTGCCAAGTGAGTTCATTTAACATTACAAATAGATATGGAGGATAAAGTGTCAGACCGAGGGGTAACGATTTGGTTTACCGGGCTTTCCGGTGCGGGAAAATCTACGATTGCGGAAGTTTTAATCAAGAAGCTCAAACAGGCCGGCAAAAAAGTTGAAATTTTGGACGGAGATATTGTCCGCACCAATTTAAGTAAAGGTCTCGGATTTTCCAAAGAAGATCGCGATACCAATATTCGCCGTATCGGTTTTGTTGCCCACCTTTTGGCGAGAAACGGTGTATTTGCCATCACCGCTGCGATTTCTCCTTACCGTTCGGTCCGCGATGAAAACCGCGCTCTAATAAAAGATTTTGTCGAAGTTTTCGTGCACTGTCCACTCGAAGAATGCATTAAGAGAGATGTCAAAGGTCTCTACAAAAAAGCTATTGCCGGAGAAATCAAAGAGTTTACGGGCATTTCAGATCCTTACGAAGAACCGCTAAAAGCCGAAGTGGTTGTGGACACTTCCAAGACAACGGCCGAGCAATGCGCCGAAATAATCATGCGTAAACTGGAAGAGCTCGGCTATCTCGCGAATCACGCAGCGCGCAAGTGAATTTCATCGATTTACACATGCACTCAACCGCTTCCGACGGCAGTTTTACGCCGGAAGCGTTGATGAATCTTGCGCATGAGAAAGAATTAAAAACCGTAGCGCTGACCGATCACGATACCGTTGATGGACTTCGGCGCGCCCGGCAGAAAGCCGAATCGTTCGGCATCGAATTTATTGCCGGAATTGAAATCAGCGCGCAATTTGAACCGGGGACGATGCATATTCTCGGATATTTCCTGGACCCGGATTCAAACAAGCTACGGGAAACTCTCGCGGGTCTTCAAGATGCGCGAGGCGAACGGAATCCTGAAATTATCCGAAAGCTTCAGGCCGTCGGCATTGATATCACGTACGAAGAAGTGATCCAGGCCTCCGGCGGCGGGCAAGTTGGCCGGCCGCATTTTGCGAAAGTTCTCGTGGAGAAAAAAGCCGTGCGCTCGTACGAAGAAGCTTTTGAAAAATTTTTGAAGAAGGGTGCAGCCGCATACGTTGACAAGCGCCGCTTGAGCCCGGAAGATGCGGTGAAAACAATCGCCGCCGCCGGCGGTATCGCGGTAGTCGCGCATCCGAAGCAGCTTAGAATTAGCTACGATGATGCCGGGAGAATTTTCGATAAGTTGAAAGCCTTTGGTCTCGGCGGTGTGGAAGCGTATCACAGCAGCCACAATAAGACCGAGATCAAGAATTTCCGTCATCTGGCGGAAATGTTGGGTCTGACCGTAACCGGCGGCAGCGATTTCCACGGCGAATCCAAAAAATATGCCGAGCTGGGCTTTCTTGCGGAAGGTAAATCGCTTGAGTACGAAGTAGTTGAAGCGCTTCGCGAGAGAGCTCGGCGGGTTCGATAAATCGAACCCCTACGAAGAGCGTACGGGCGCAATTCATTGCGCCCGTATGAACGGAACAACGCATTAATGATTGTAGACATGGACATCAAAGAAAAAAGCACTGAACTCGAATCCAAATCAGCCGAAGAGATTGTGCGCTGGGCGATTGAGACCTACCGTCCCGCCATCGCATTAACGACATCGTTTGGTACGGGCAGCGCTGTGCTCCTCCACATGGTGAGCCAGGTCGATCCGAAAACGCCGGTTCTTTTTCTCGAAACCGGATTTCATTTCAAAGAAACGCTCGAATACAGAGATCAGCTTGTAAAGCTTCTACATCTCAACATTCGTAATCTGAGACGCGATGTGCCCGAAAAAGAATTTTTTGGAAAATTAGGGCCGAAGCCTTTCGAAAAGAATCCCGACGAATGCTGCCGCATTAATAAAGTTGAACCGCTTAAAAAAGAATTAGCGGGGCTTAAAGCCTGGATTTCCGGCGTCCGCCGTTCGCAGGCGCATACGCGAAAAGTCATGCAAGTGCTTGAAGCCTACGACGACGGCGTTGTTAAAGTAAATCCTTCGATCGCGTGGAATTCGAAGGACATATTTGATTACATGAGAAAATTTCATTTGCCCGAGCATCCTCTTTTTCAAAAAGGTTACACGAGCATCGGTTGCGAGCCCTGCACCCGCGCGGTTTTGGCGGGGGAAGGCGAACGTGCCGGCCGCTGGTCAAATATCGAAAAGACCGAGTGCGGTATCCACACGTTCATGAAGCAGGCGCCCAAAGCCGAAATAAAATAACACTGTTATTACGAAAGGAAATCATGTCCAAAGAACAAATCACACCGCACGGCGGGAAATTAGTTAATCGAATCGTTGCGGAACAAAACAAAGACGCCACGAAAAAACAGGCCGCAAAACTTCCAAAGCTCGGACTGTCCGAGCGCGAAGTTTGCGATCTGGAAATGATCGCAACGGGCGCCATGAGCCCACTTGAAGGCTTCATGAACCAAAAAGATTACACCGCCTGTCTGAAAGATAAGCGGCTTTCGAGTAAACTCGTCTGGACTATCCCCGTGACAAAATCGATTTCAGAGAACGAGAAAGCCCTGCTTAAAGGGCAAGCCATGGCGGCTTTGGTCAACGCCGAAAAACAAGTGCTGGCCATTCTTCATATCGACGATATTTATGCCCACAATAAAGAAGAGCATGCCCAGAAAATTTACGGGACAAACGATGCGGCGCACCCCGGCGTTGCTCAAATTCAGAAAATGGGAAATTGGCTCGTGGGTGGGAAAATCGATTTGATTGACGGTCCGGTTCACAACGTATTCAACGATCACCGCAGAACGCCCGCCGAAACGCGCGCTTATTTTAAAGAAAAAGGTTGGAAGCGAATCGTGGCGTTCCAAACGCGAAATCCTATTCACCGGGCGCATGAATACCTCACGAAGTGCGCGCTTGAAACGGTGGACGGCCTCATGATTCATCCGCTCATGGGTGAAACGAAAGGCGATGACGTACCGGCGCGCGTCCGGATGCTTTGCTACGAGGCGCTTGTCGAAAAATATTATCCGAAAGACAAAGTACTTCTTTCGGTTTTTCCGGCAGCCATGCGTTACGCCGGCCCGCGCGAAGCCGTGTGGCATGCCACTATTCGGAAAAATTACGGTTGCACGCATTTCATCGTTGGCCGTGATCATGCCGGATGCAATAAACCCGACGGTACTTCGTATTACGGCAGCTACGACGCGCAAATTATTTTTGACGAATTTGAGCCCGAGGAAATCGGCATCGAAATCTACAAATTCGAACACAGCTTTTACGACCGGAAAACCGGCGGAATCGTTAGTTTCAAGACCGCGCCGCCGAATGCCGAGCAGTTTTCCGTTTCCGGGACAAAGCTTCGTGACATGCTCAAAAAAGGTGAAATCCCGCCGGTTGAAATTACCCGTCCGGAAATCGCCAAAATTTTAATAGAATACATGCAGGAATCCGCGAAGGTTTAATGAGCTACGTTCTTGGTCTTAAATGCCGCGAATGCGGGCGCGAATATCCGACGTCGCCCATCTACGTCTGCGAATATTGCTTCGCGGCACTTGAGGTTGTCTACGATTACGACCGGATTAAGAAAGTGCTCACGCGCGAGAAAATTGAGCGCGGGCCAAAAAGCCTTTGGCGCTACCGCGAACTCCTTCCGATTGACGGCGAACCCACCGCAGGGCTTACTTCCGGTTTTACTCCTTTCATCAAAGCCAATGCGCTTGCGAGAGAATGGGGCGTTAAGAAACTCTACATCAAAGACGACTCCACCTGCCATCCGACGCTTTCTTTTAAAGATCGTGTCGTCGCCTGTGCGCTTTCAAAGGCGCGTGAATTTGGTTTCGATACCGTGGCCTGCGCTTCTACCGGCAATTTAGCTAACTCTGTTGCCGCTCACTCCGCGCTTGCCGGATTTAAGCGCTACATTTTCATTCCCGCCGATTTGGAACCGACGAAGATTTTTGGAACACTTATCTACGCGCCGAATCTTGTAGCCGTTCGCGGAAATTACGACGATGTGAATCGGCTCTGCGCCGAAATTGCGGCGAAGTACGGCTGGGCGTTTGTGAACATCAATATCCGGCCGTACTACGCCGAAGGTTCGAAAACATTCGCCTACGAAATCGCCGAACAATTCGGCTGGAAAGTGCCCCAGCATATTGTTTCCCCGGCGGCGGGCGGTTCGCTTATTACGAAAATCGCCAAAGCGTTTAAAGAATTGGCCAAGCTCGGTCTTACTTCCGGCGAGCAGCCGAAAATTTACTGCGCGCAGCCCGAAGGTTGTTCTCCCATCGCGACAGCCATTATCGAAAAATCCGAAATCATTAAACCAGTTAAACCAAATACCATCGCGAAATCGCTCGCCATCGGAAATCCGGCCGACGGGTATTACGCGAAGGACGCCGTGCTCGAATCGGGCGGAACGGCGGCGTGCGTGACCGACGACGAAATAAGAGAGGGAATCAAACTTCTTGCCCGCACCGAAGGAATTTTGACGGAAACCGCCGGGGGCGTCACCATGGCGGCCACGAAAAAGTTGATCGAGTCCGGAGTTATTCCTGCCGATGAAACCATAGTGATTTCCATTACCGGAAACGGCCTTAAGACCCAGGAAGCCGTTCAGGCCCATGTGGGCAAGCCGGTTGAAATTGACGCTTCGCTGAATTCATTTGAAAAAAATGTGCGGGTTTCGTGCCAGCAGGACAACGGGCGCGATTCAATCGAACCCGTACGAAGAGTGTAGGGGCGCAATTCATTGCGCCCGATGAATATATTAAAAGGAGGTCCCCATGGCCGTTAAAGTCAGAATTCCATCGCCGCTTCAGAAATTAACCAAAGAGCAAAGTGTGGTCGACGTAAATGCCACAAACGTCAGCGAACTGATTAGCAAGCTCGAGTCCGCGTACCCCGGCATCAAAGACAGGCTTTGCGATGAAAAAGGAAAAGTCCGCCGGTTTGTGAATATTTTCTTAAATGAGCAGGATATTCGATTTCTGAGTCAGGAATCCACGCCGCTTAAGGATGGGGACGAAGTTTCCATCGTTCCGGCGATTGCGGGAGGCAGCAAATAATGGCAAAGCGCGCGCTTCAATTAACTTTCTTGGGCGAGCTGATTAAGCAGCCCATCATGTACCTCGCGGCCCGGAAATACGATCTCGTTTTAAATATCCGCCGCGCTAAAATCACAGACACCCTCGGCGAAGTCACGATGGAATTCGAGGGCCGCGAAGAGGATATCGACAAAGCTGTTCGCGAAATGGAAAAGCAGGGAGTTAAGATTCAATCTATCGCCGGCGGCACGGTCGTCTAAAACCCGGTACCTGTTCCAAAAGCGCCGGGTTTTCATGTTGGCAAAAGCAAACCCGGCACTTTTGGAACAGGTACCGATGTACACATGCAGATTTCTCTCCAGGATAAAATCATTTTCATTACCGGTGGTACGAGTACGCTCGGCCGCGCATTTTCACGTTTGGCGCTCCGCAGCAGCGCCAAAGTTTACTTCACTTATTTTCAAAATAAATCCGAAGCCGAAGCGCTAGAAAAAGAAGGCGCACGCGGATTTGTTTTGGATTTAGCGGGTGAAAATGGTATTGAAAAAATCAAAGACGAGATAAAGAATGCCTCCGGCCGCATTGATATTTTGGTGAATAATGCCGGCACATCGGCCAACGGAAAACTCGGAACGCTCAGCGGCTCCGATTGGGATAAAGTAGTCGATGTAAATCTCTCGGCTGTCTTTCGCGTGACGCGCGCGTTTCTTCCGCTTCTTTACCGCTCCGAGAAAGGCCGGATTTTGAATGTTGCCAGCCGTCTTGGGATTCGCGGCGCTGCCGGTGCCAGCAATTACGCAGCAGCCAAAGCCGGGCTCATGGCTTTTACGCGCTCGCTTGCCATGGAAGTCGGCCGAAAAGGAATTTTGGTTAACGCACTTAATCCGGGCTTCATGATTTCCGGCATGACGAAAGACGTTCCTGAAGAAATCAAGCAGCGCCATATTAAGGAAAGCGTTCTCGGTGTTCACGGCGATCCGGAAGAAATAGCCCGGTTCATGATGTACATTCTTTCCGATCATTGCCGCGGCGTGAGCGGACAAATATTTAATTACGACTCCAGGATTTTATGAATCGAGTTGTGGTCACGGGGCTCGGCACGGTAAATCCGATTGGAAATTCCGTTCCCGAGTTTGCCGACGCGCTCAAATCAGGCCGTTCGGGTTTCGGGCCGATCACGAAATTTTCGGTCGAAGCATTTTCGGTCAAGAACGCATACGAAATAAAGGTGTCGCCGGGCCGACCGCCCGGTGCCGCTCAACCAAACGGCCAACCGCCGCTCAACCAAGCGGTGCGAGCAAAATCAAAGGCCAGCGCGCTTGATCCGTTCATTCAATACATTTTAATCGCGACCGAAGAAGCCGTTCGCGATTCGGGCCTCCCGTGGCGAACGCTCGATCCGTACCGGATCGGCATTTCGATCAGTTCAAGCAAGGGCGGGCTCAGCACCATCGAGAAATACGCAGAACGGTTTCAGAAAAACCATTCGGCGCTCCTCGCCGCTCTTTGTTACGCTTCGCTTCCGCCGAATATTGCCGCACAGTGGGTCGCCAAAAAGTTTCTCGTAAACGGCCCTGCTATTTGTTACGTCGCGGCGTGTGCGACAGGCCTGACGGCCATTATTGAAGGCGCTCAAATGGTAGTGGACGGCCGGGTGGATTGCTGCTACGCCGGAGCTGGCGACGCCTCGATTACGCAGCTTTTAGTTGCGGGCTATTGGCAGATGGGCGTTCTGAGTGTGGATGAGCTGAGGCCCTTTGACCGGCACCGCTCAGGCTTTGGGCTTGGGGAAGGCGCGGGCGTGGTTGTTTTGGAATCGTTCGAACACGCCAAAGCGCGCGGCGCGAAAATGTACGGCGAAATTACCGGTTGGGCCTACGGCACCGATATTTTTTCAATTACGCGATTTGATCCGGACGCCGGCTCACTTTCTCGAACGCTCACGAAACTTTTGAGTACAAGTAAGCTTACTGCCGCCGACGTTGATTACTGCCATCTCCACGGCACGGGCACGCAGGACGGGGATCTCTACGAAGCGCGTGAGGTCGAGAAAGTTTTTGGAAAAAATCGGGACGGGATTCGCTACTCGGCCATCAAATCGCTCACGGGTCACATGCTCGGAGCCTCCGGCGCCTGTGAATTCATCAGCGTATTACTCAGCATGCGGGACAGCTTCATTCCGCCGGTAAGTTCTTGCGAAAATCCGGATCCGGAATGCAAATTAAACTTGGTACGTAAATCCGCGCTACAGAAAAAAATTAACACAGCGGTTCTGCACAACATGGGCTTCGGGGGCCACATCGCCTCCGTCGCCTTAAGGAGAGTGTAACCATGCCAACTACAGCTTTGGTTCAAAAGAAAAAAACCGTGGCCGCTTCCGCTTTGTTCTCGTACTCAGCGCTCAGGCTGAAAGTAAAAGAACGACTGTTTCTCGGTCAGAAACGTATCGAAGGGGAGCAAGTCCGCACGTATTGGGAAATCGGCCGTCTGATTAATGACCACATCATGATCCATGGAGGCAAAGCGGAATACGGGAAAAATGTCTTGGGTAAGCTCGAGCAGGATCTTGATATTCACGAAAGAAATCTTTACTACGCGGTGGAATTTTACAGAGCTTTCCCAATTTTGAACCGCGGTTCAAAATTGCCTTGGAGGCATTATCGGGCCCTTCTTACGCTGGATGACGGCAAGAAACGAATGGCGTTGGCCGAACAAGCCGAGAAAAAAAATTGGACCAAAGAAGAGCTTGAAGCACAAATTCAAAAGTTAAAAGGTTCGGCCTCGGGGAGTGGCCGCCCTAAAAAATCTCAATTAGCAGTTCTGCAAGCCCCGACGCTTGGCGTTCTCTACACCTACCGGATATTTCAGCCGAAATCAATCGATGCAAATGTGAAAATGCCGCTGAAAGTCGATCTCGGATTTCAGGTTTACCTTGATCTGACTTTGTTGCGTTTTCCGAAGGGACTTAAGGAAGGCGACATTGTACGGGCTGAGTCAAATTCGAATAATTCGATCACCAAATCCGGGACCACAGCCGATTTATTTACGTACCGCGCCGCGGTAGAGGATGTCACCGACGGCGACACGCTCCGCGTTCACATCGATCTTGGGCTCGGCGCGTCGAGCCGGCAGTATTTGCGTCTTACGCACATCAATGGGCCTGAATTGAAAACGAAAGAAGGCAAAGCCGCGCGTGAATTCGTGCTCCGCGAAATCCGCCGTTCACCCATTGTGAAGCTTCGCAGCACAAAGCACGATTTGTTCGACCGCTACCTCGCCGACGTATTTCTCGAAGACGGCACGTATTTGAATCAACGCATCCTCGACGCCGGCCACGCCGTGCGGATCCAGCTAGATACAACGAAATAGTTGTGTTTACAACTGAACAGTTGTATACTCATGTGTTGCGGATACGCACACGGGGCCTATTTGGGGTGAAGCAGCTTGAAGAAGCTAACCTGCCACTACTACACCACGGAAACAGGGAAATGCCCTGTCAAAGAGTTTGTGGATTCGCTTGCGTCAAGAACGCAGGCCAAGTTTTTCTTTGTGATCGGATTGCTTGAAGAGTTTGGCCATTTGTTGCCGGCTCCACATGCTAAGTATCTCGGTGACAGCATATTTGAATTGAGGTTTGCAGGGGCGGAAGGCGCTGTCCGCGTACTTTACTTCTTTGTTGAGCAAAGTAAAGCCATTTTGACAAACGGGTTTGTTAAAAAATCCAGCAAGACACCGCGTAGCGAAAAAGAACTGGCGGTTGAACGTAGAAGAGCGTATTTGTCCAAGCAAAAGCGAGGAGGATCACTATGAAGCATGAGAACTCAGTGAACAAAGATCTGGAAGGCAGGCTTAAAGACCCCCATTTCGCAAAGCTTTACGATTTGGAGCTTCAAAAGCTCGAGATTGTGAAGCATATCGTTGATTACCGCATCAAGCACAATTTAGGCCAGGGCGAATTGGCTAGAAAAGTAGGGGTTTCGCAGCAACATATTTCAAAAATCGAAAATGGTGAGTTTTCGAATGTCGCTACACTAAGCAACGTGCTGCGGGCCATAGGCTACGCAGTCCGATTACAAGTTATTCCTCTAGGCCGCCGCCCGGCGCGCCGTACGAACCAAGGCGTTTCTTCCAAAAAACGTCTCAAGCAGCTCAAAAAAGCCGCTTAAATATTTCGGAAAACAGAAATTGTAACCTTAAGGAGGTAACATGGAATTGACCAAAAACGAACAAAAGTTTTTGAAAGAATGTCGTGGCGAAGGAGGTCGGTTACCAGCTTACTTTTGGCTTCGTTCTTGGGGGCCTTTAATTATTACCTACATCACGAGTTGGGTTGGGATTTACGCCTTTCGTCACATGCTCCAGTGGTTGGGTTTTGCACTTATGTTAGTGTCTGGTTACGCCGGTTGGGAAACCCAAGTACTTTACAAGACCAGAGTGTTAACAAATAAGTTAGCGAATCGGATTGAGGAGCTTGAGAGAAAAAAGTAGTTAATGAGTATTGTAAATTCACCATTTGTTAATTTGGAAGAAGAGCTCGGAGAGCTTCAAGCCAAAGGTTTGAAGCGACAAGTGAGGACATTTGTGCCGAAGGGGCCGACGAAAGCGGTGCTGGACGGCAGAGAAGTTACGCTCTTCGCTTCGAACGATTACCTTGGGTTGGCGTGGGATGCGCGGGTAATCGAAGCGTTTCAAAAAGCAGCCGGGACGCATGGGGTGGGTGCCGGCGCTTCTCGCTTGATTACGGGAACGAGCGATCTTCACACAGCGCTTGAAGAACGCGTAGCGGAATTCAAACGTGCCGAAGCCGCGATTGTTTTCGGAAGCGGTTACCTTGCCAATTGGGGGACGATCACTGCGCTTGCCGGCAAAGATGATTTCCTCGTGATCGACAAATTAAATCACGCTTCCATTATTGACGCCGCGCGGGCGAGCGGTGCGATGGTGCGCATTTTTCCTCACAAAGATTACGCGCGTCTTGAAAAGTTGTTGCAGCTCGGCGCCGGATACAAAAAGCGTTTAATCGTGACCGACAGTGTTTTCAGCATGGACGGCGATATGGCCGATTTGAAAGAACTGGTTCGCCTCAAAAAACTTTACGGCGCTTGGCTCATGATTGACGAAGCCCACGGCACAGGCATTTTTGGCAAACGCGGCGCGGGCGTTGCTGAAGAGCAGGGCGTTGAGGATGAAATCGATATTCGCATGGGCACGTTTTCCAAAGCCTGCGGAACCATGGGCGGTTTTGTCGTGGGCTCGGGCACGTTAATTGAATATCTGAGAAATCACGCGCGCAGTTTCATCTATTCCACCGCGCTTCCGCCGGCGGTGATGGCTGCCACGATTGAGTCGATCAACATTATTGAAAATGAACCTGCGCTTCGGGAGAAACTGTGGGAGAATGTGCGCGGTACCGGTTCTCTGAGGGACAGGTTTACACAAAAACAAGATGAAACCCGTCCCTCAGAGAACCGGTACCCAGAGTCCCCCATCATTCCCATTCTCATTGGAGATGAAGAACGCACGATGAAAATTTCTGCTGCGTTACTTGAAGAAGGTTTTTACGTGCCCGGTATTCGCCCGCCGTCTGTTCCGAAGGGCGAATCGCGGCTCCGCGTTACTGTAAACGCCGCGCATATCAAAGACGATTTGAAACGTTTAGTTCAGGCATTAAAAAAAACAGGAGGAACACATGACTAAAATCGGGAAACCTTCGATCCTGATATTTCTGGGATGCATTTGCGCAACGGTAGCTATTTCCTTGAGCGCTTTTTTACGTTTCGCAAGAATGGAAGACGTCGTCCGCGGCGCGCTCGTAATTCTGGCGCTTGCTCTTTTCCAGATCGGCCAAGTCATGATGGCGTATGAAAAGGAATTAGAGGAAATCCGCAAATTAAAGAGATAGGTCAGGAATGCAGGTTAAATCCAATACGCAGGAATTGATCGAGAAAGATCAGAAGTTTCTCTGGCATCCGTTCACGCAGATGAAGGAATGGTGCGACGAGGATCCGCTTGTCATCGAGCGCGGCGAAGGCGTTTACCTTTTTGACACCGAAGACCGGCGTTACATTGACGGCGTGTCGTCGCTTTGGTGTAATGTGCACGGGCATCAGAAAAAAGAAATCGACGATGCGGTTCGCGATCAGCTTGAGAAAATCGCGCATTCCACTTTCCTTGGTCTCACGCACGAGCCGGGCATTCTCCTCGCCGAAAAGTTAATTCAAGTCGCTCCAAAAAATTTAGCACGTGTGTTTTATTCCGATTCCGGTTCGGAAGCCATGGAAATTTCACTTAAGATTGCATTTCAATATTGCCAGCAAAAAGGCCAGAAGAAGCGTAAAAAATTTGTGAAACTCGGCGAAGCTTACCACGGTGACACGGTTGGTTCGGTGAGTGTCGGCGGGATCGATTTATTTCATGAAGTTTACGGCCCGCTTCTTTTTGATACGTTTAAAATTCCTTCCCCTTATTGTTATTTTTGCAGGCGGGGAATTCACGAAAACCGTTGTGCGGAAGAAACGCTTGAAGCGCTCGAAGATATTTTAAAGACGCACGGATCCGAGGTTTGCGCCGTTGTCATGGAGCCTTTGATTCAAGGCGCAGCGGGGATGCTCGTTCAGCCCGCCGGCTGCATTTCGCGTGTGAGGGAATTGACTTTAAGATACAATGTACTCTTGATTTTTGATGAGGTGGCTACCGGTTTTGGGCGAACGGGAAAAATGTTTGCCGCCGAGCACGAGAACGTAACGCCCGATATCATGGCCGTGGCCAAAGGCCTCACGGGCGGTTACCTGCCGCTTGCGGCAACGCTTACGACCGAAGAAATTTACAGCGCATTTCTCGGCAGGTTCGAAGAATTTAAGCAGTTCTTTCACGGCCACACGTTTACCGGTAATCCTTTAGCCTCCCGCGCAGCGCTGGCGAGCCTGGCGATTTTTGAAAAAGAAAATCTCATTGAGTCTCTTCAACCGAAAATTCGTTTTCTCGAACGTGAGCTCGAACGGTTCTACGATCTTCCGGCGGTCGGCGATATTCGACAATGCGGAATGATGGTTGGAATTGAGTTAGTGAAAGACCGAAAAACGCGAACGCTGTTTCCGGTTGAAGAGAGAATTGGGAAAAAAGTCATTTTGAAAGCGCGCGAACTCGGAGCCGTTCTCCGGCCGCTTGGCGACACCATTATTCTCATGCCGCCGCTAGCCATTTCCATAGAAACGCTCGGCGAATTGATATCCATCACATATCGGGCCATTCAAGATATTTGACAGAATTTGGAAACGAGGTTACTATTACGTACGTAAACATGTACGTACGTAAACATGTACTTCTTGAGGTGAGGCTATGACAGAGTTAACTGCAACAGAAGCGAGACATAATTTGTTCCAGCTCGTGAGAAAGTCACTTAAAGGCCATGTTCCTATTAAGATTTGTTCGAAGGACGGCGATGTCGTACTTATTTCACAAGCGGACTACGAGAGCTTATTGGAAACATTGGAACTGCTCTCAAAGCCTGGACTACGAGAAAGCGTTGAAGAAGCCAGAGCAGATATTAAAGCGGGTCGAACAAAGTCACTCAAAGAAATTTTTGGTAAATGAGCTCATACAAAATTCGTATTACCCGGCGAGCGGAAAAAGACATTCAAAAATTACCACCAAAGTTGAAACAGAAGCTGTACGAAATTTTGACCGAAGTAATCGCGAAAAATCCGCAGGAAGGTAAGAAATTAATAGGAGACCTTTTGGGTAGTTATTCCTATCGATTAAGTTACCAAGATCGGATCGTCTACAGCATTGACCGTGAGAAAAAGATAATTTACATTGAGCGTGCGGCAACCCATTATGGAGAATAGATTACTTTTAGATCGGTGACACGATCGTTCTCATGCCGCCGCTAGCCATTTCAATAAATGTGCTTGAAGAATTGGTGTCAATTACGTATCGAGCAATTGAGGAAAGCATATTAAAATACAGCATCACTCAAACAAATTTTTGGCAAATGAATAGACCATGGAAGGAGTTGGCACTATGAACATATGGCGTGCGTTACTAGATAGCCCATATTCCCTGTTTGTACCGATCATACTTGTGGTTGTTTTCATCGGGCTTGCCCAGAAAAAGCGATTACCCCCGCTTGACCGTTTCGGACTCACTAAAGATGAGCAAATGTGGCTGTCCATGTATCAAGCGAAACATTCGAGACGGATGGATGCTCTTAATCTTATTATTGTAATTCTTCTCTCCATTTACTTTGTAAAAGAGAAATTGTATGGTTACTTTGGCCTAACGCTAGGATTCTCCGCCTCGTTTTTGATTCAATTGCAAAGGGGTAAAGGGGTGTTAAGAAAAGTCTTTGATTACATCGACAAATTGGAACAGAAGAAATGACGGCGTTTACGCTTCACGGATCACGGGTGACGTTACATGCGTAAAGGGATTTTTGTTGTAGGAACGGATACGGGAGTCGGGAAAACCGTCGTTGCAGCGGGGCTGACGCTTGCGCTGCGCAATCGCGGAATCCGTGTGGGCGTGATGAAACCCATTGCGACGGGATGTCTCGGTCATGTCGGCCAACTTGTAAGCATCGACGCCGCCTATTTAATGGAAGCCGCGCTCATGGACACGCCCGCTCTTGTGAGTCCTGTGCGCTATCGTAACCCGGTAGCGCCGAGCATTGCCGCTTTGGTGGAAAAGGTCGAGGTAAATATTGATTCCATTGTGGATGCCTACAAGCAACTCCAAAAAGAATTCGATTTCATCGTTGTAGAAGGCATCGGCGGCGTGCTGGTGCCCATCAAAGAAAATTATTTCATGAGCAATCTCGTCGAAGCGCTCGATTTGCCGGCCCTGATTGTGACATCTTCGAAGCTGGGGACAATTAACCACACACTTCTTTCGGTGGAAGCGCTTCTCGTGCGCGGCATTGAAATTGCCGGCATCATCATGAACGGCGTTACCGCCACGAACATCTCGCTTGCCGAAGTGACCAATCCGAAAACCGTCGCGGATTTGAGCGGCCAACCGTTTTTGGGAACGCTGCCGAAACTCATGGATGTAGATGTAGAAGCCATGCATTTTGGAACATTGGGCGAAGTTTTTGAAGACCGAATCGATATCGGAAAGATTCTTGGGGAATAAATAATTGGTAGGGACGCACGGCTGTGCGCCCGTTCACAGGCGGGTTTGATAAATCGAACCCCTACAAAACAGGGGCTACCCATCCGTGGTAGCCTGCCCGTACACACGAGTACGTAGGGGCGCCATTTATGGCGTCCGCAGAGGGTGTTGATATGAATAAAAAACCGTCCGTACTTGTAGCGATGTCCGGCGGAGTGGACAGCTCCGTTGCGTGCCAGCTTCTGCTCGAAGCGGGTTACGAAGTGCGGGGTGCAACGATTCGCACGTGGGATGCGGGGGGTTGCGAAACGCAAAATTCGCGTTCCTGTTGCGCGCGCGACGGCATCGAAGATTCCCGCCGTGTGGCGAGTAAGCTCGGCATTCCTTATTACATTTTCAATTTCGAGCGCGAATTCCGCGAACACGTCATCGACTATTTCAAGGGCGAATATTTGCAGGGCCGCACGCCCAATCCCTGCATTGCCTGTAACGAACACGTGAAATTTCGCCTTTTCTTGAAGCGTGGGCAGGCGCTTGGGATCGATTACATGGCAACGGGCCATTACGCTCAGGTTGAAAAAGATGAGGCGAGCGGGCGTTTTCTCATTCGCGAAGGCGTAGATACAGCGAAAGATCAGTCGTATGTGCTTTACGGTTTGGATCAGGATGTATTAAGCCGCTGCGTACTGCCGGTTGGCAAATACAAGAAAGAAGAGATTCGCCGCATTGCGGGTAAGCTCGGCCTTTGCAACGCAGCGAAACCCGATTCGATGGAAATCTGCTTCGTTCCGAAAAACGATTACCGCGAATTTTTGCAGAAAGCCGGAATGACCGAGAAACCCGGCGCCATTCGCGACACCGCCGGAAATATTCTTGGTGAACACAAAGGATATTTTCGTTACACCATCGGACAGAGGCGCGGCATCGGCCTCGCTGCCAAGGAGCCGCTTTACGTAAAATCCATTCATCCGGAAACAAACGAAGTTGTTGTCGGTACGAAGGCGGAAGTTTTTCAAAATCGTTTTCGCGTGGTCGACATCAACTGGTCCATCGACTTCGGTACCCCTTCCAAAAGTGCAGGGTTTCGTGCCGGTGAAAATGAACCCCGCACTTTTGGAAGGGGTACCGAAGTGCGGACGTTTCATTTTGATGTAAAGATTCGGTCGAATCATAAGAAGGCACCCGCGGTAGTTGAATGCGTCGATGAACGAACGGCCGAAGTTTCTTTTGCCGAACCGCAGGACGCGGTTACGCCCGGCCAGTCGGCGGTATTTTACGACGGCCCGGTTGTTGCCGGCGGCGGAAAAATTCGACTGTAAGAAATTATGCCCTCCTTCCGAGGTTTAAAACTTCCAGGATTTAAAGACGAGACGCTTGTAGACCGTTTCCTTTACGTCGCCCATCCGCCGGCTATCGCAACGATTCCTTTGCTCCAGCACAAAGGCGCCCCCGCCAAACCCATTGTGAAAACCGGGGACAAAGTTCTTCTCGGTCAAAAAATCGCCGCCTCCGTTGGCGAAGACTCGGTCGCTGTTCACGCATCGGTGAGCGGAGAAGTAATCGCTATCGGTCCATTTCCACATCCTCATTTAGGCGTTGCCGAGGCGATTCAAATTAAGAATGACGGTTTGGAAATGCCGGCCAGCGCAGCGGCGGACAAGAATCCAGCTAAATGCGTGGATGATGAATTAATGCGGATTGTAGAAGAAGCCGGGCTGGTTGATTTAAACGAAGAAGGCGAACCGCTTGCGGCGAAGTTAAAAAAAGCGCGCGCGAGCGGCATCCGTACGCTTATCGTGAATGCTTGCGAAAGCGAGCCTTTCATTACGGCACTCCATGTAATGATGGTTGCAAAATCAAGCGAGATCATTCGCGGAATTTTACTCGCCGAAAAATTGAGCGGTGCTACAAAAGTTATTGTGGCCATCGAAGACAATAAATTGGATGCGCTCGAAGTTCTCGGCTCAAGGCTTTACGGTTTTAACGCCAAGGAAATTGAGTTGAAACGTCTTCCCGTTAAATATCCGCAAGGCCATCCGGCGGTATTGGTTTCAACGCTCACGGGCTGTTCTTTGGATAAAGCGCGCGATCCGCTCTCGCAAGGCGCGCTTGTTTTGGATATGGCGACGTGCTTCGCGCTTTGTGAGGCGGTGTATTCGGGCAAACCGCTTTACGAACGGGTTATTACCGTTTCGGGACAAACTATCGCTAGGCCGAAAAATCTTCTCGTTCGTATTGGCATGAGTTTGGAAAATGTTTTATTCGAATGCGGCGGCACGCTTCGCTCGCCGCTTAGAGTACTTACCGGCGGACCGATGCACGGCGCTGCTCAAGCGGGGCTTTCCGCCCCCATTACGAAACAGACATCGGCGCTTCTTTCTCTTTCCGCCGAAGTCGAATATCCTGGTACGCCTGCGCCGTGCATACGCTGCGGCGCTTGCGCAGAAGTTTGCCCCGCTGAATTGGAACCGGCCATCATTACCCTTGCGGCTGAGCAAGGTGAATTTGGGATCGCACGGGATTTTCATATTTCGCAGTGCATCGAATGCGGAAACTGCACGTACATCTGTCCGTCGAAAAGGCCCATGGCCTCGCTTCTAAAGTACGCCAAAGCCGGAGTCGGCCGCCTATGAGCCAAATTCTTTTCGTCAGTCCCCCGCACCTGCGCGCGAACGACAGCGCGTTTAAACGTATGTTGATCTGGAATTTGTCGCTCCTGCCCATCGCGTTCGGAGCCTTGGCAGCTTTTGGAGGTGGTGCTTTTTTAATCATGCTTATGTCTGTGGCTGGCGCCGCTCTGGGGGAAGTTTTCTTTAGGGTGCTAATCAGAGTCGTCATTGCGAGCGAAGCAAAGCAATCTAAGACCGAGATTGCTTCGTCGGCTCTATCGAACCTTCTCGCAATGACACGCGTGCGACCGGATGGAAAAGCAATGTACATCGGCCTTCTTTCATCGTTTCTTTTCTCGCCTTACCTCTCGCCCTGGGTTTCTTTTTGGAGTACTTTTTGGGCCACCGCTATTTCCCAGGAATGTTTCGGCGGAAAAGGCGCCTCTATTTTTCATCCCGCACTGGTTGCGTTTACCTTTTCTCAAATTTTTTCTTCCTCTGCATCATCCGCGCCTTCCGGCAATGCGTTTTTATTTCAAATGGCCGAGCAGACAGATTTACGCATCAACGTCAAAGATTTCTTATGGGGCGTGCGAAGCGGAGCGCTTGGCGAAGCAAGTCTTTTAATGAGTCTGGCCGGCGGAGTGATACTTCTCGGTAAGCGAATGATTTCTTTCTGGCCGCCTTTTCTTTTTTTGGGGAGCGTTCTCGGTGCATCTTTCTTGATTCATGCAAATCCTTCAGCGGAATTATTGGTTGGTTCTACGATGTTGGTGGCTTTTTACATTGTTACGGATTACGAGACAAGTCCCATTCACCGATACGGGAAATATGCGTATGCGGTGCTTTGCGGGTTTTCGTTTGTCATGTTAAGGCATGCTTCCGGACGGCCGGAGGCGGCGCTTTACGGACTTTTAATATTAAACGGTTTCGCGCCCTTGTTTGACCAATGGCTTGGGCGTATGCGGAAAAGACATGCCTGAAAATCATCCCTTCTACCCTTTAGTATTTTTCTTATTATCCGCACTCCTTGCTTTTAAGGCGATTCGATTGTCTACGAATCGTGCATCACGCTACGTTCCCGCTTGGCAGCTGGTCTGTATCGCTATTCCTTCGGCGGCGCTGGCGTGGGTGCAAACCGTTTCGTTAAGTAAAAATTTTCCGGCGCTCGGCGCTTCGGGTATTTTCACGGCATTTTCCCTTATCACGGAAGCGGCCGCCGCGGCTCTTTGTTTGTATTGGTTTATCTTTCGAAAACGATGGAAGGAATACGAAAAAAGAAATCAAATGATTCTCTACGCCCTTCTTTTCTCCGTATTCACGGCGCTTGCGTTTTGGGGAGGAAGTTTCGAAATCGGCGCTTGGCTCTGGCTTGAGCGTTTTTTTCTGGCATCCGTATTTTATTTTTTATTTACGCCGATGCTGATTTCGCTGGAATGGCGTACTTCGCTTTGCCCGGTTCCTAAAATGTTTAAAGGCGAACCGGTGCTCATGATTTCTACTGGACTGTTGGCGCTAGGTTTGTTAGGATTGTCCGGAACTTTTTAGAACACTTCATTTAGGAGAATTACGATGTCTAGTGTGATTACAGCTACCGAAGAAAACTTTTTTAACGAAATTAATGGCAGCATGCCCGCGTTGGTTGATTTTTGGGCCGAATGGTGCGGGCCGTGCCGGGCGGTTTCTCCGATGGTTGAAGAAATCGCAAAAGCTTACGCCGGGAAGCTTAAAGTTCTTAAAGTAAATGTCGATGAAAATCAGGAGTTGGCTTCGCGCTACGGGATCATGAGTATCCCGACCCTCCTTTTCATTAAAGGCGGGGAAGAGAAGGATAAAATCGTTGGCGCCGTGCCAAAATCCAAAATCGAAGATAAAGTGAAGGCGTTACTCTAAAATGCATCTTTTCCGGAAAAAGTTATCGGGATCCAGGCGCGGCTTTACATTAATCGAACTACTGGTTGTCATTTCGATCATCATCGTTTTGATTACGCTCGTTGTTCCCAACACAACCCGGGCCCGCGAAAAAGCGCGTCGTGCCAAGTGCTTGAATAACCTCCGTGTGATGGCAACCTGCCTGGCTCTTTTCGCGGAGGATAACGGTGGCGCTTATCCGGCAAATTTGGGCCAACTCTACAACGAAAACTACTGCCCCGAGCTCGAGACGTTTGATTGCCCGTCAACTCCCGCCCGCCCAACCGGCACGCTTGGCACCGGCAAGGGTAGCGCCAGCACCGGTACGATTAGCACTTCGGATTATGGTTACGATCCCGGGCATAACGACACTTTCGGCGGGCACAACGCACTTGCCGGCGACAAACCTCCTGCAGCACAAGCGAAACCCAATCATTCCGATGCTAACGAAGCCGAAGAAGGGCGGGATGTCCTCTTTGCTTCCGGCACCGTTAGATGGGTTCCTATCGAAGAAATCAACGCTCAAGACTCTCCCGTTGCCAATCTAGAAAACGTAAAGTAATCGTAAGGCTTTTTATATAAAAGGTTTACGAATTTAAAGAAATAATTTGTAAAATGTTTTATAACACGTTATAATTATGTAAACTATTTTGTTATCGGGCGTATTTTCCTGGAGCATATCGCAAGAATTTCTCTAAGGGGAAGGCCGTTTATTCTTTTGCGAATTGTTTTCATTGCAGCAATTCGGCGGGCTTCCTACTTTACTTTCTGGAGGGCAAAAAAAATGAAAAGAGCGATCATCAATCAAACAATTTTTCCATTCTTAACACTTGCATTGGCAGCTTCCACCTTGCTTATGCCGATGGCAGGCTATGCGGCTTTAACGACTACCACGACTACCTATTACTACAGTAGCTATTTGTTTTCCTACAAAATCATAGATGGAAGTACGCCCATCCAGGGAACGGGGAAGACGTCGGAATATTCGGCCGTTTGCTATGATGTTGCCACAAGAATACTCGGCGGCTCAGTATACAGTTGTGAGGGTGTGCATCAGAAATTGCTCTCCAGTGTAGCGGCCGGCCTAATTCCACAGTCTTTCATCACTTCCGGTTTCTTTGAACGGGTTCAGTTTATTCTAAGAACCACCGCCCCAGTGAATACGATAACCATGGCAAACCGAATCTCGGCGGACGCAGGTTCAAGTCGTTTCAAATATGCAGCGGAGCCCCTCAATTCTTTCCTAAGAGATCCCATAAAACAAGTCACTCCGTCTGGCAATACGGCTGGAACCTGCGGAGGAACTAACGACACTTATTTCTGTGACCAGTGGTCGATTGACAATTCAGGCCAAGCGGGAGGAATTGTAGGAGCGGACATCAATCTTCTCGGTGCGCCCGGAAGTCCCGGCGTATGGGCTACGACACAGGGAGAAGGAGTCGTGGTAGCTGTCCTGGACTCAGGTGTGGATTACAATCATCCCGATCTTGCCGCTAATATGTGGACAAATACGAATGATCCGGTGGGGGATATTCCGGACAGTTGTGATCGCAGCAACCCGCTCATCGTCATTGCTTTGGCAGACGACGATTGTAACGGCATCGTTGATGACGTCCGCGGTGCGAACTTTGTGAATGTTAATAATGACCCGATGGACACATACGGCAGCGGTACACACATCGCTGGTATTATTGCCGCCGTTGCTGACAACGGCATCGGAATTGCCGGCATCGCGCCCAAAGCCAAAATCATGCCGATTAAAGTGAGCACGAACATGAGCGCGCCGACCAATCTAATCCTTGAGAAAGCCATTGCGTACGCCATATTGGAAGGCGCTGACGTTATTGTGATGAACTTCTATTTTAATGATCCACAGTCGTATTATTGTAATGAGGCACAGGATTGCACAGCTACGGCATTGAAACTCGCGTACGAGAGCGGCGTTGTCTTAGTCGCTTCAGCGGGAAGTTTTCCGACAACCACAAATCAACCCACTCCCCCTAACTTACCGATGCTCAGGCGCTACCCGGCAGCTTTTGGGTCACCCGCTCGTACGGATCAATTCGACGTGCTTGCAGTGGCTGCGACTACACGCATGGATGCACGGGCAACAAATAGTAACTTTAGCGTAAGGCGCAAGCTTGACGACGATGACAATAATCAGTACGGCGGATATTGGGTCGAAATCGCAGCTCCCGGCTATGACATCATGAGTACGGGAACGACGTACAACACAGGTGCACCGTACAAGATAGAACAGTCCAATATGGAAGGCGCAGCGCATGTAGCAGGTGTGGCCGCACTTCTTAAGAGCGCTGACCCAAGTTTAAATCACGAACAAGTTAAACAGATATTGCTCGGCACATCCAGATCGTTTCTGTCCCCGCCGGCCGTGGCCGGTACTTATACACCGGGCGTTTCAAACCCAACCATTAATGGATTTTGCCCACAATATCCAAATCTGCCAAGCGGGCATATGGATTCCCGCAATTGCGATCCTGCACAATATAAATATATCGGCGGCACATTGGACATGACCAACCCTAGCGATCCCCGGTATCTCGGCGGTGCCGGTGGAATGGTCGATGCAACGGCGGCCATTGCGAGTTTAAACAAGCCGCCAGTTTGGATCGGCGTAGATACCAGCACACCCCCGGATGGTACTCCGGACAGCGGCAGCGTCCAGCTTCATTCCAATAAAGAAGCAAGATTTAATGTTTTGTTTAACGATCCTAACGGCAATCCGCTGACGGTAACCATGCAGGCTGGGCTTGGATTACAGCACTCTATTTTTGATGGAACTAAATTCAGCTGGACTGCCAATGAGACCGATATGCTTAATCCCTCGGCTATGGTAGGTTATTATGACCTTCGCTTTACAGCGAATGATGGCCGGGGTGGTGTGGTACAGAGCCCCCTTGTTACCATATCTATTCCTACAAATCGCGCCCCTTATTTTCTTTCAGACCTTCCCGGCACCCTTCAAGTCCATGTGTGGGATTTGGTTGATTTTACACTCAATGCCATCGATCCGAATAAAGATCAGGTTACTTATCATCCGGGTTATCAATGTATTACGCGACTTACCGCGTGTCCTGTTGGGCAGGAATGTCTTCCGGATCCGGGGGCAACCACTTGCTCTCCCGTACCCCTCCCCACGGGTTCGACATTCACCGATGTTATTATAAACAGGACAAAACAGAAACGGTTTACCTGGCGGCCGCTTAATGGCCCATCTTGTGTTCCCGGCGCGTGCACGACTCCAATGACCCAGCTTTTGTTTTACGCAAGCGACAGGGGACCTATGGTATTTGATGGAAACAGTCTGCTTGTCGATGACCCGATCATTAATCCCGCAGCGAGACTTATCGATGAGGATGGTACTCTAGTTAGGCCCACCAACGAAGCGCCCGTCATCGGTCCTCCCGCCAATGAAATGACGGTGAACGCGAGCGTAGGAGTACCGCTTAGTTTTACGCTGGCCGCAACAGATGCGCACAACGATGCTATCTCCGTTGCAGCGACCGGGGGGCTTCCTCAAGGAGCCACTTTTAATTCGGGCACGCGTACATTTAACTGGCCTTCACCCCAGACGCCGAATCGTGATGTTTTCTTTACCGCGACCGACTATTTTGACAATCCGGCGGATTTGCAAAGATATTGGGGTATGAGTTCGCCTCAATACGTAGTGCATATTGTTTTTCCAATTACTGAGACTGTGCCGCCTACAGTCAACATCGAGCGTCCTGTGCTCTACTGTAATGTAGAGCCACCGCCTGTGGATTTTAAGGCATCCATGAGCGACAGCCCCGGCGGCGGGCTTCAATCTTACACACTCAGGCTTTATAGGAGATCCGGCGATACCGCTGATTTGCAATACGGCACCGGGACTTTGATGGAAACCATAACTTCGCCGGGCTTGGGAGGGGTACTTTCCTACACAGCAACTTGGCCTTCTCATCTGCTGGGTATTGGCTACTATCGTTACGATATCGAAGTTTTTGATACTGCCATGAATAAGAATTCCCCGGATGCTTTCAAGACCTTCAAGGTAGCATCGAGTTGCATTGGTTAATAGTATTTAAGGTAGAGCGGTGTAAATAAAGGATAGTTTCGAAGTTTGCAAAAGAAGGTTAGGATCAAAAACACAGGAATTTGTCACCTGACTGATGACCTGCTACACTTTGTTTGAGCCCTTCCTATAAGTATACGGAAGGTGATTTTGACAATCTAATAAACCGATAAAGGCAAACCCTTCGCGAGGGGGGGACGCAAAGCTACGGATCTCTTGAAGACAGCCAGCTACCGAAGTGAAATGCATCAAGAGATGGCCGAGTTACCGAAGTTAAAAGCTTCAATAACTCGGCCATTTTTTTTATTAAGCCGGCTTAATCAAATATCTTTGGAAAGAGGGGAACGAATAAGAATGATAAAGCGCGCAGGTCTTCTAGCAATACTGGTTAGCATGTTGATCTCTACCGCAGTCTTCGCCGATGACGAGTACGTTGCCAACCAAGCTATCGTAGGTTACCTACGCATTGACGGGCAAGGAGAAACGTACAATCCTTCAAGCGGACTGGCAAAGTTTAATGAGCGCACAGAGTTTTGCGGCTGTTTGACAGCCGTAGAAGATATATTTGGTCATCAGATGTTCCCCAGCTGCGCGCCGATTCATCCTGTACTCCCCAATCTGCCCCAATCCTTCATCAATAACCATATTCTCAATAAGATGTTCGTTACATTTGGTCCTAATGTGCCCAACAATTTCCCGAATATCAGCTCGATTTTCCAGTTCTATGCATCCGAATCTTGCAGAGCAAAATACAGCGTAGAGTATTCAACCCGGAACAATGTCTACTCGACGGATTTGCCTGATTCCGTAATAGATCCTACGCGGCCGGGCGGTACCGGCAGCACCGCAGGGACAGGCGAACCAACCACCGAGCCTTACATCCCAAACGATACATATTTCCTTTCAAATGAACAATGGGGGCTTCGCAACGCAACCAATCCTTCGGCCGATATCAACGCCTCCTATGCTTGGCGGACTACCAAAGGGAGTGATGAGATCGTTGTCGCTGTCATTGATACGGGCGTGGATTACAACCATCCAGATTTACAAGGCAGAATATGGAGGAATGTAAACGATCCTTTAGGTGATGTTCCCGATTCTTGTGACCGTGTCAAATTCCCGGAGATTGAATTAGCGGACGATGATTGCAATGGATGTAAAGATGATGAATATGGATGTAATACATTAAACGCAGTCCCCGGCGGCCGTATTGGAGACAGAGACGTTATGGATAGAAATGGCCATGGCACCGAGATGGCCGGCGTCATTGCTGCCACCATGGACAATGGAATCGGGGTAACCGGCGTCTGCTCTAATTGTAAAATCATGCCTTTACGTGTGGCTGATGGAGGCGGAGATTACTTAGATACAAACGTTAGTAATGCTATTGCTTACGCCGTTCGTATGGGCGCTGACGTTATCAACATGAGCTTTTTTAATCGTAGCAGCGGCGCTAATCCTGACAATCCGGACACCACTCCTTATGCAAAGAGTTATCGCGACTTGTTGTCTGCCTATCAGCAAGGTGTGGTCCTCGTTGCTTCCGCGGGTAACTACCCATATTCGACAGCTAATCTTTATAAGCTAACTCAGCGAGTTTATTACCCCGCTGTTTTTGGCTCATCACCCACAGATCTGTTTGACATCATTGCTGTTTCGGCTACCGATGATAAGAACGACATAGCCGATGGGTTTTCGTGTCGAGGAAATTCAAATTGTTCCACCGTCGGCGGAAACTGGGTCGACCTATCAGCGCCTGGCTTGGGTATTCTAAGCACCGTGCCGGCTAGTTTTCTGAATCCTAAATATCCGGGCTACGAAATATCGAGCGGCTCTAGTTATGCCGCCGCCCATGTTTCCGGTGTAGCCGCACTCATCAAGAGCCGCAACCCGGATTGGTTAAATTCAGGATTGCCCAACATCACGAACCGTTGTCCCGGGCAGCCCAATCAACTTTGCTTTCATGACTATGTCAGGGAAATTATGATGAACTCAGCCACTGATCTTGTAGCATTAGGAAAAGATGTGGACATCGACAATGGCGACCCTGGCAGCGGCCCCAATGATATGGGTGCGGGGCTGTTGGATGCGGCTGCGGCTATTAATCTACCGCCTGTATGGAAATATCCGAACATAAATCCGGATCACCCAATTTTTTCGGGAGAAGTCACGATGAATGGCGCTTTTGGATTCGGGTTGGAGGCCACAGATCCTGAAGGTGGGCCGGTGACCATTACCGCAACAGCGTTGCCGGAAGGAGCAAAGCTTATAAGTTGGGAGTGGGATTCGAATGGGGATGGAATTAACGAGGTGTTTTACGTTTTTGATTGGATGCCTGCTGTTATCGGTGATCATACGGTGACTTTCGCTGCAAGCGATGGCGTTAATCCAGCCGTGAATTTAACCGTTCCCATGCGTATCGAACCGTTTAACCGGCCTCCTGTTTTTGGTCCGCTTCCTACGCGCGGCAGTATTTATATTTATGACAACACCTTTGCGCCCTACGGAGGTGACACCATAATCTTACCCGAGGGAGCAACATTCTCTTTTGAATTTGCTGCCACCGATCCAAATGGCCATGCCTTTGGTGTGTGCATCGACGATCTTATGGAACCCATTCATGATGCCATAGGCACGATCAATGGCGCGGCCACAATGTGCTCAGGATATTTGGGTACTGAAGATTGGCTTGATTATCCCCACAACGGTCCAGGACCCTTTAACTACACATGGCAGGCACCCGTTATCCCGAGTGGCGGACAGCGTTCATTCCACTTGAGATTTATAGCGTTAGATCAGAAGTTGGGTTTGTTCGATGACCTCAGTAACAGATCAGATTCCGTTACCGTCAGTGATGACTTTAGAATTCTCGTAAATGAAGCGCCGAAAATTGACCCTACGCTGCCTTCTACGGTAGTGGTGAACGGAACAACACAGCTGAGCTTCAACGTGAACGATCCTGAGAATAATAGTTTCGACGTTACTAGCAGTACACTCCCTACCGGTGGAAGTCTCACCCGGTCCGGTAATAATGCATTCGCGCTGACCTGGCCATTTCCGCAACCCAGGGACCTAACGTTTAATTTACAAGCAACAGATTTCCTTGTGGATTCCCAGGGGATAACGCATGCGAGCGCGAGCTCACAGAAAAGTGTAACGCTCGACTTTGATACGAGCCGTCCGTACGCACCCTACATTTCGCCTTCAAACAACTCGTGCACTAGGAATATAAGACAACCGTTTAGCGCTACGGTCTACGATGACCGGGCGTTAGGTAGTTACACGCTGAAGCTCTACCGTGGTCAGCGGGTTATTCGAAATGGGTGGACTGTGATAATTTTCCCAGAGCCGCCGCTTTACACGAAAAGTGGGTCGCTAAGTGGTCGAGGGCCAGTAAATGTGAGCCTTACGCCGTCCGCCGACCTTTATCCAAATGATTTACATAAGTACACGTACGAGTTCAAAGATGCCCAAAGTAATCGCATATCGGGCTACCGGTATTTTACGTACACGACAACTTGCGGCATTAGCGCCTGCTTTCTCCCCGGCACTCCTATTTCCATGGCCGATGGCTCTATGAAGCCCATTGAATCGGTAGTAATAGGAGATCAAGTCCTAGCGTTTGATGAGGTAAAGGCGGAAGTAGTAACAGACACCGTAAGCCAAGTCTTCATCCACAACGACATACATAAGGGCTATCTGGAGATCAATGACATGAAGGTAACCGACGAACATCCTCTATGGATCAAAGACAAAGGTTGGGTAAAAGCAGGGGAAGTAAAAGAAGGAGATCTCCTCATGAGACAGGACAACACCCCCGAACCTATTACCCATATCAAGTTCGTGGAAGGCAAATACACGGTACATAACCTAGAAACACAGCCGCATCATACCTACTATGCCCAAGGCAAGAGAGTGCATAATAAATCAATCGTGTAGCGGTCGTGTGAAAGGGGAACGAATAAAAATGATAAAGCGCACAGGTCTTCTAGCAATACTGGTTAGCATGTTGATCTCTACCGCAGTCTTCGCCGATGACGAGTACGTTGCCAACCAAGCTATCGTAGGTTACCTACGCATTGACGGGCAAGGAGAAACGTACAATCCTTCAAGCGGACTGGCAAAGTTTAATGAGCGCACAGAGTTTTGCGGCTGTTTGACAGCCGTAGAAGATATATTTGGTCATCAGATGTTCCCCAGCTGCGCGCCGATTCATCCTGTACTCCCCAATCTGCCCCAATCCTTCATCAATAACCATATTCTCAATAAGATGTTCGTTACATTTGGTCCTAATGTGCCCAACAATTTCCCGAATATCAGCTCGATTTTCCAGTTCTATGCATCCGAATCTTGCAGAGCAAAATACAGCGTAGAGTATTCAACCCGGAACAATGTCTACTCGACGGATTTGCCTGATTCCGTAATAGATCCTACGCGGCCGGGCGGTACCGGCAGCACCGCAGGGACAGGCGAACCAACCACCGAGCCTTACATCCCAAACGATACATATTTCCTTTCAAATGAACAATGGGGGCTTCGCAACGCAACCAATCCTTCGGCCGATATCAACGCCTCCTATGCTTGGCGGACTACCAAAGGGAGTGATGAGATCGTTGTCGCTGTCATTGATACGGGCGTGGATTACAACCATCCAGATTTACAAGGCAGAATATGGAGGAATGTAAACGATCCTTTAGGTGATGTTCCCGATTCTTGTGACCGTGTCAAATTCCCGGAGATTGAATTAGCGGACGATGATTGCAATGGATGTAAAGATGATGAATATGGATGTAATACATTAAACGCAGTCCCCGGCGGCCGTATTGGAGACAGAGACGTTATGGATAGAAATGGCCATGGCACCGAGATGGCCGGCGTCATTGCTGCCACCATGGACAATGGAATCGGGGTAACCGGCGTCTGCTCTAATTGTAAAATCATGCCTTTACGTGTGGCTGATGGAGGCGGAGATTACTTAGATACAAACGTTAGTAATGCTATTGCTTACGCCGTTCGTATGGGCGCTGACGTTATCAACATGAGCTTTTTTAATCGTAGCAGCGGCGCTAATCCTGACAATCCGGACACCACTCCTTATGCAAAGAGTTATCGCGACTTGTTGTCTGCCTATCAGCAAGGTGTGGTCCTCGTTGCTTCCGCGGGTAACTACCCATATTCGACAGCTAATCTTTATAAGCTAACTCAGCGAGTTTATTACCCCGCTGTTTTTGGCTCATCACCCACAGATCTGTTTGACATCATTGCTGTTTCGGCTACCGATGATAAGAACGACATAGCCGATGGGTTTTCGTGTCGAGGAAATTCAAATTGTTCCACCGTCGGCGGAAACTGGGTCGACCTATCAGCGCCTGGCTTGGGTATTCTAAGCACCGTGCCGGCTAGTTTTCTGAATCCTAAATATCCGGGCTACGAAATATCGAGCGGCTCTAGTTATGCCGCCGCCCATGTTTCCGGTGTAGCCGCACTCATCAAGAGCCGCAACCCGGATTGGTTAAATTCAGGATTGCCCAACATCACGAACCGTTGTCCCGGGCAGCCCAATCAACTTTGCTTTCATGACTATGTCAGGGAAATTATGATGAACTCAGCCACTGATCTTGTAGCATTAGGAAAAGATGTGGACATCGACAATGGCGACCCTGGCAGCGGCCCCAATGATATGGGTGCGGGGCTGTTGGATGCGTACGCGGCGGTAAGTGGGGTGGTTCCTGTACCTCCCAATCAAGCGCCTGAATGGATCGGCGTAGACACTAGCACACCCCCGGATGGTATTCCGGACAGCGGATCCGTACAGCTTCATTCCAATAAAGAAGCAAGATTTAATGTTTTGTTTAACGACCTCAACGGCGATCGGCTGACGGTAACGATGCAGGCTGCGCCTGGATTACAGCACGCTATTTTTGATGGAACTAAATTCAGCTGGACTGCGAATAGCGCCGATATGCTTAATCCCTCGGCTATGGTAGGTTACTATGACCTTCGCTTTACAGCGGATGATGGCCGGGGCGGTGTGGTACAGAGTCCCCTTGTCCCCATAACTATTCCTAAAAATCGCTCCCCTTATTTTCTTTCAGCCCTTCCCGCCAACATCGAAGTTCATCTGGGGGATTTGGTTGATTTTACACTCTCAGCCAGCGATCCGGATAAAGATCCGGTTACTTTTCATCCGGGTTATATTTGTAATGCGATTGTGAATCCTGGGGATCCCATCAGTTGCCATACCATATCCCTCCCCGCAAATTCGACCCTCGTCGCTGTTCCGGCCAGGAATCCCCAGGCTCGGTTTACCTGGCGGCCGCTTGAAACCAGCACTTGTGTTAACGGTTCATGCCCAATGAACATGCTTTCGTTTTACGCAAGCGACAGGGGACCTGTGGTATTTGATGCAAACGGTTATCTTGTCGATGACCCGATCATTAATCCCGCAGCGAGACTTACCGATGGTGATGGTACTTGGATTCAAGTTACGGCTACCAACGAAGCGCCGCTCATTGACCCTGGGCTGCCTTCTACTGTAGTGGTGAATGGAACACAGCTGAACTTCACCGCGTCCGACGCTCATAATGACAGTTTCAACGTTATTAACAGCGCTCTTCCTATCGGTGGAAGTCTCACCCGCTCCGGTAGCGTATTCACGCTGGCCTGGCCATTTCCGCAACCCTGGGACCTAACGGTTACCTTCACGGCGGGAGATTACTTCACTGATCCCACAACAGGGCAAATAAATCCAGGTATGAGTTCACAGAAAACTGTAACGCTCGACTTTGACACGAGCCGTCCTTACGCGAACATCAGTTCGCCTCGCTCCTGCGTCACGTATAATAGAACACCATTTAGCGCTACGGTCTACGATGACCGGGCGTTAGGTAGTTACACGCTGAAGCTCTACCGTGGCGTGCGGCTGGTTAGCGGCGCGTGGACTTATCCGGAGCCGCCGCTCGACAGTAAAAGTCTGCCGCTAAGCGGTCTAGGACCAACAAGTGTGAGCCTTACGCCGTCTTCCGGCCTTTCTTATACGAATTATAGATACACGTATCAGTTCAAAGATGCTCAAAGTAATCTCCTGTCGGGCTACCGGGATTTTACGGTGAAGACAAGTTGCAGCACCAGCGGCGGCGGTGGAGGAGGAGGAGGCGGGCCAGTAGCGCTAGCTGCTCCTACGCCCGATCCGGTCTAATTATGGGCGTTAGAAACATTTTTTATGAGTTTGGAAAAGAGAAAACGCTTAGTTTGAAAAATGACCGGTAGACCGGTAGACTTTTAATACAGAGTTTTTAGACGGAAGGTCACTATGTTATTTCGATTAATAAAAGCACAAAAAAGAAAAGGCCAATCGTTGGTGGAGTATGCTCTCTTGCTTGTTTTAATAGCCGTTGTTTCGATCGGCATGCTTCGAGGTTTTGGCCGACAAGTTGATACCACGTATTCAAAAGTTGAAGAGTCGCTGGTTGGTGCCTGCCCCGCCGGTGGTTGCTGAGCTTTTAGTAGGAAGATCTCATTGACAACTTGTGATTAACCGACAAAGGCACCCCTGTTCCGAAAGGAACTGTCTGCAAAGGATGCAGCAGCCGTGAGGCAGGTTCCCCCATAAAAAGTGTGGGGCGGAGGACGCGAAAAGCGTTCACCGGCAAAGCTACGGGTCTCTTATTAAGGAGAAAGCCGGGCTGCCGAAATAATATTGGCTTGCGCAGCCCAAAGAGATGGCCGAGTTACCGAAGTTAGAAGCTTCAATAACTCGGCCTTTTTGTTATTAAATTAAGCCGGCTTAATCAAATATCTTTGGAAAGAGGGGAACGAATAAGAATGATAAAGCGCACAGGTCTTTTGGTATTACTGGTTAGCATGTTGATCTCTACCGTAGTCTACGCCGATGATTATGTAGCCGGTGAAGCCATCGTCGGCTATCTACCTGTAAACGGTCAGGAGACCTACAATCCTTCAAGTCCTCAAGCCAAGATCGCCGAACGTGCCAACTTCTGCAGTTGTGTTAGGTCTCCCGGTCCTGCTTTATTTGGCGGTTGTACTCCCATTCACCCTGTATTGTCCAATCTACCCCAATCCTTCATTCGTAACCTTCTCTTAAACAAGTTCCTAGTAAGCAGTACAAGCTCTACTAAAACTCCGGAACAAATAGCCGTAGATCTTCAATCCAAGCTTTCTTCCTGTCCGAATTATGCGAATACCTTTACGGTGGAACACTCCGTACCTAACTACATCTCAACCACGGACATTCCGAATGCCGAAGGTCCCGGAAGCATTGGGGGCGTATCAGGCGTAGATCCTATCATACCCAACGATGTCTTTTTCACCCAGCAATGGGGGCTTAATAACATGGGTCAAAATCATGGAACGCCGGATGCCGACATTGATGCGCCGGAAGCTTGGGGGCGTTTTACTCAAGGGAGCAAGGAGATTGTTGTTGCTGTCATCGATACCGGTGTGGATTATGGCCACCCAGATTTTACACACCAAGATCTTACATCCAACATTTGGACTAATCCGGATGAAATCCCAAGCAACGGTGTCGATGATGACGGCAACGGAAAAATAGATGACGTGCGTGGATTTGACTTCGTGAATTCCCTGGATGCAAATGGGGATGGCGATTATCTCGATGCGGCCGATGTCAACGATGCGGATCCCATGGACGACCACATCAAAGGTGGTCATGGTACCGAGATGGCTGGTGTTATTGCCGCTGCCATGAATAATGGAGCAACAGGCATCGCCGGCGTATGCCCCAACTGTAAGATCATGCCTTTAAGAGTAGCAACGGGCGAAGGAGGAGTAGGGTCAAGTGATTTTTCAGACGGCAACGTAAGTCGCGCGATATTCTATGCTGTTAGCGAAGGTGCTGACGTTATCAACATGAGTTTTGTCAATCGCCGTGCTGGCGGCGACAACCCCTTTGCTAACAGTTATGTAGAACTGAAGTCCGCCTATCAAGAAGGCTTGGTTCTCGTTGCTGCTGCGGGTAATTACGATGCATCAAGTAATCTTTGGAAATTAACGCTGCCGGTCTATTTTCCTGCTGTTTTTGGCGCACCAACGAGGTCAGATCCTTTTGATATCATTGCCGTAGCCGCTACCGATTTTGATAACGACATAGCCGATGGGTTTAAGTGTCGTGGTTATGATAATTGTTCTACCTGCGGCGGAGACTGGGTCGACCTATCAGCGCCTGGTTTGAGCATTTTAAGTACCGTGCCGGTAGCTTTGTCTAACGAGCCAAGCGACCCCCTCTTTTACGATACAGATGCCAATAACGACGGCGTTATAAACGCCGAAGATGGCGACGACGGCAACGTCTATCCCGCAGGCTACTTTCCTTCCAGCGGATCCAGCTTTTCGTCAGCCCATGTGTCCGGCGTTGCTGCCTTGATTAAGAGCCGCAATCCGGATTGGCTAAATTCGGGACTTCCCAACATCACGAACCGTTGTCCCGGGCAGCCCAATCAACTTTGCTTTCATGACTATGTCAGGGAAATTATGATGAACTCAGCCACTGATCTTGTAGCATTGGGAAAAGATGTGGACATTGACAACGGCGATTCTGGCAGCGGCCCTAATGATATGGGTGCAGGGTTGCTGAATGCAGAGGAGGCTGTTCAGAATGTAGTGACAGTACCCGGCGCTAACGAACCACCCGTCTTTGGAGCGCTTCCTATACTAATAAACGGCGTGGTTGGGGTGGAAAGTCAGTTTGATGTTGTGGCCAACGATCCAAATGATGCATTGGCTCCAGGAGGAGCACTGGCTGTAACAATGATCACCGGGCCTCCCGGGGCTACGTTTGACAATCCTGGCGATCCGCATCGTCTCATGTTTCGTTGGACACCTCAGTCGGAGCAAGAATGCCCACATGGGTGCATCGCTTTCTTTAAAGCTGATGACACGGTGAACCATTATGTCTACAGCAGATTTGTAAATTTTGAAGTAGGTTCCAATCAGCCTCCGGTTGCTGACGCAAAGGTGCGTAGCGCCGACGGGAGTGAGGTTGGTGCCGGCGCGGAGGTGGTTGCTATTAAAGAGGGGCCCGTGTCCAATGGCTCCACCTATTTTTCCATTGACGGAAGAGCTTCTCTCGATCCAGATGGAGACGAAATTTACTATGCACCATGGACTATACCACCGGGGTTCACGCTATCTCAGTCGTCTTTTATCAGCGGCATTCCTGCAATAAACATTCTTGCTACCCCCGATGTTTTGAAGAATACCGATTACACTTTTACACTCAATGTATGTGATCGCAATCCTTTACTTGGGAACCCAGCCGTTCTGTGCGATTCGGATGACCTACGGCTTCGGCTCCTTGCGTTAAATGAGCCGCCCGAGTTTTTTGCTATGCCTCCGAGTTCGATGAACATTCATGTAGGCGATCCTGTGAGTTTTGACCTGTACGCACGGGATCCCAATCCTAATCCACCCGATACTCGCCTTATTGCGTTGAACGGAATACCGACGGGCGTTGACAATGTTACCGCCAATACACTTGTTTTTAATCCTTCGGCAGACTCCGCCGTTTTCAACTGGACACCCATGGTGGCTCGTTTGCCTGGGAACAATCCCGATTTTTCACCCGTCTTTCAGTTTATTGTAACTGACTCTGGTTTAAATAATCCGTCTGTACCGCTATTCGATACCTACACCGTTACGATTCATGTTCAGAATGAAGGGCCAAGTTTTACGCCCGTAGGTCCCCTATCATGGGTCGTAGGGAAGCCGTTTGAGATGAACTGGAATATTACCGATGCTCACGGAGACGATGTTGTGGAGATGACCGGTTCCTGGAAAACGGTGATAGTAGACGGAGTGCAGCTACCGGACACGTTTATAGTTCAAATGGTGAATCAGAATGTTCAAACTACATTTAATCTGGTGACCGACGTCTTTACCGTACGGTGGCCCAGCCCATTCCTTCTTGCGCAGCTTGAAGGCGGAACCGATCCTAACAAGGCCGTTTTGGCGATTTGGGCAGGTTTCATGGATAAGTGGTTCACAAAAAGCGGCGGCGTATATATTCTTACGATGAAAGTTTTCCCCAATGAGACCCAGCCTCCGTCGGTTACCATTAGCACACCGACCGGTGCCAGCACTACCAGCAAGCGTTTGGTCACTACAGTTACAGACAACAGCCAGCTGAGGGGATGGAGACTTTACGTAGATCAAAATTGCGCCACAAATACTTCAGCTGCTCCTTATCAAAATCAAACCTGGTCCATATCGGGTACAAGCTACACGATCGACTTTACGCCTTCCGTAAGTCTGAGTTACAACGCAACGCACACCTACTGTGTAGAAGCGGAAGATTTAGTTGGGAATAAATATAGAGCCTCGCGATCGTTCTACTATTACTCATCGGGTGGTGGTGGCGGTGGTGGTGGCGGAGGCGGCGGCGGCAGCGGAGGCAGCACCTGTTTCCTCCCAGGCACTCTTATTACGATGGCCGATGGCACCAGTAAGCCTATTGAATCGGTTGTAATAGGAGATCAAGTCATAGCGTTTGATGAGGTAAAGGCGGAGGTAGTAACAGACACCGTAAGCCAAGTCTTTATCCACAACGACATACACAAAGGCTACCTAGAGATCAATGACATGAAGGTTACCGATGAACATCCTCTATGGATCAAAGACAAAGGCTGGGTTAAGGCGGGGGAAGTAGTAGTAGGAGATATCCTTCTTAGACCGGACGATACCCCCGAACCTGTTACCCATATCAAATTCGTAGACGGCAAATACACGGTGCATAACCTGGAGACACAGCCGCATCATACGTACTATGCTCAAGGTAAGAGAGTGCATAATAAGTTAGGAGTTGGTGAACCCCCATCAGCTTAAGGCGGTTTAGCGGAAGGGAAAGATTTTTTCCGAGTTTGAAAAAGCGAAAAGCGTCAAATTTGAAAAATGACCGGTAGAAAGGTAGGCTTTTAATACAGTTAAAAAAAAGCTTTAGACGGAAGGTCACTATGTTATTTCGATTTACAAAAGAACGAAAAAGAAAAGGCCAATCCATGGTGGAGTATGCACTGCTTTCGGTATTAATAGCCGTCACCAGCATAGTTCTCCTGCGACAGCTGGGCACAACCGTTGAATATGAGTACGCTTTGGTGGAAGCGTCTGTGGAAGCGTCTGTCGCGCCCTGCAATACAGCGGTTTGTTAAATAGCAACAGCGCTGTCATCCCCGCGTAGGCGGGGATGACAAATGTAAAAAGACGACCTTTTGGGTTGTCTTTCTTAGTTCCTAGCCGCATTTTGACTTCCCCCAATCCCTGTGCTAGGCTTTTCTCATGGACCGGAAAAATGGTCAGAAAAACTGGACTGTGAGGTAATCCATGCCCGTACGAACCGTTCCTGTTACAGAAGCCAAAGCCAAATTTCTTGAGCTCGTTGCCGGCGTTAACGAACGCGATGACGAGGTCATTATCACTAAAAAGGGTAAACCCGCCGCCGTCCTCATCAGCGTCGAAGAATTCGAAAGCCTCAAAGAAACCGTAGCGCTTCTAAGCGATCCTGAGCTCATGAAGCAGATTTCAAGTTCCGGCCGTTATTTCGGCAAAGGCGGGAACGGTTCGAGTTTCCAAGATGTTTTCGGTGAACCGTTGGAACCCAGTAAGGAATAATTCTCGCCATGCCTTTTAGTGAAATTCATATTGCTCCCGACGTAAAGCGCGTTATTGAGTCACTTCGCGGCGATCTTAAAGAAAAAGTTAAGAATGCGCTGCGCGACATCAGCGTGCGCGAAGAAGTCGGAACAAACGTCAACCAGCTTCATTTCGAAACTCTCTTAGGGCAATCCGAAAATCTTTCCTCTGCGGTACGTCTTTACAAAGCCGGCCGGTTCAGAATTCTTTTTCGTCGAACAAACGCAACGGTGTGGGTTGATGCGCTTTCACTCGACGGCGCTCCTAACTTTGCAAGAGGGCTGAAATCATGAAACGCCGTCAGCGTCTCGGCGAAGTCTTGAAGCGCACCGGACTTTTAACGCAAGGGCAAATCGAAGACGCGCTTCTCATTCAAGAAAAAACCGGCGATCGGTTGGGCGACATCTGTGTGCGTCTTGGCTATGTAAACGGCGATGATCTTCTTAAAGCGTTATCAGAACAATACGGGTTAAAGAACGTACATTTAAACGGTGAGGACATAAGCGATGATATTATGGCTGAGGTGCCGTTCGAGCTTATGGACCGGAACGAATTGATTCCCGTTTCCAAAAATAATGGAATACTGACGGTTGCTATTGCCGATCCGCTCAATTTATCTGCTATCGATGACATTCGAATGCTGAGAAACAGCAATGTAGAAGTGGTGATTGCACCTTCGGTAGAAATTCGCCGCGTTCTCGACCGCTACAAGAGCGCACGATTTCCTCGGTTAAGCGAGGATCGTAGTGCCGGGAATTTTACACTTGCCTCACCCCAAGAAGAAATCGATTTGATCGATGCGCTTGAACAAACCTCAGAAGAACTAAGGCAATCCGATGCTCCGGTTGTGAAACTCGTAAGCCAAATGATTTTGGAAGCATTCCGTAGGCGTGCGAGTGATATTCATGTCGAACCGATTGCAAACCGCGTGCGTATACGCTACCGGATCGACGGAGTGCTTCAAGAAATGCATGCGCTTACAAAGACTCTTCAAGGCCCGGTGATTTCTCGTCTGAAAATCATGGCGAAGCTCGATATCGCTGAGAAAAGATTGCCTCAGGACGGACGCATACGTCTGAAGGTTCAGAATAAGCCCATTGACTTCCGTGTCTCAACGCTTCCCAGTTTTCACGGCGAAAGTGTTGTGCTGCGTATTCTCGATAGAGAACAACTGCTTCTCCAGCTCGCCGAGCTCGGGCTTTCAAAAGAAAACGAAACGCAATGGAAAGAGCTCATCCATCGTCCGTTTGGCATTCTTCTTGTCACCGGCCCGACGGGCAGCGGAAAAACAACCACACTTTACACATCCATCCAATTTATCAATAAGCCCAATACGAAAATTATTACCGTGGAAGACCCGATCGAATACCAAATTCCCGGAATAAATCAAGTCGCGATACGCCCCGAAATCGGGCTGACGTTTGCGGCCGGGCTTCGTTCCATTCTCCGCCAGGCGCCTAATAAAATCTTAGTGGGTGAAATCCGCGATCATGAGACCGCGGCCGTTGCCGTAGAAGCGTCGTTAACCGGCCATCTTGTTTTTTCAACGCTTCACACGAACGATGCTCCGAGTTCCATAAGCCGGCTTTTGGATATGGGCGTGAGAGCTTATTTGGTAGCCTCCGCCGTTCAGGCCATTGTGGCTCAGCGCCTTGTCCGCACCATTTGCCCGAAATGCCGTACGAGTTATAAACCGGACGCGGCCATGCTTAAAGCTCTTCAGGTCGATGGGACGATACATATAAGCAATCCGGTTCTCTATAAAGGTGTAGGTTGCAGCGAATGTTCCGGCACAGGATATTTCGGGCGAATTGGAATTTTTGAGCTTTTGATTATAAACGACGAGATCCGCGAACTTATTGGAAAAAGAACTTCGCATACGACGATCCGGGAATGCGCAAGAAAGCACGGCATGCGTACTCTTAGGGAAGACGGAATGCGAAAAGTATTGGAAGGAATTACCACATTAGAAGAAATCATACGCGTAACGCATGGGGATTTAGATTAACCAAAACCATTGTCATTCCCGCGCAAGCGGGAATCTAGGCCCCCGCGTGCGCGGGGGCGACAAGCTGAACAAAGGAGCTCCACATGTTAGAGATGAACGATATTCTTGAAGAATGTATTCGGCAAGGCGCTTCCGACATTCATCTTTCGGTGGGCAGGCCCGCCACCATTCGTGTTCACGGCGTGCTTGTAAATATGAATAACGATCCTTTAAAGCCAAGCGATACAGAAGCGCTTATGAAATCCATTACCTCCGATCAAAACCGGCAAAGAACGGAAGAAATCGGCGGTGTGGATTTCGGGTTTGCATACGGCACAAAAGCGCGTTTCCGCGTATCGGTTTTTAAACAAAAGGGCGTTTACGGAGTCGTGCTTCGCATGATTCCGACCAAACTTCTGACTTTTGAAGAAATCGGTCTTTCCAAAACCATAGTCGACCTTCTTTACCGGCATCGCGGTCTGATTTTGGTGACCGGCCCGACCGGCAGCGGAAAAAGTACGACGCTGGCTACCATGATCGATTTCATTAATCAACAGCGGGACTGTCATATTATCTCGATCGAAGACCCGATCGAATATTTCCACAATCACAAGAAAAGTATCGTTTCCCAGCGCGAAGTCGGCGTGGATGTCCAATCGTTTGCAGAGGCGCTCGTAAAAGCGCTTCGGCAAGATCCGGATGTAATTCTCGTCGGCGAAATGCGCGATCTAGCCACGATGGAAGCGGCCATTACAGCTGCCGAAACCGGTCACCTGGTTTTTGCAACGCTCCACACCACCGGTGCGGCACGTACGGTGGACAGAATAATCGACGCGTTTCCTTCGCATCAGCAGGAACAAATCCGTACACAACTTTCCGTTTCGCTCGTTGCGGTGGTTTCGCAGATTCTGATTCCAAAAATCGGCGGCGGCCGTGTAGCGTCGCACGAAGTGATGATTACGACGGCAGCCATCAGCAATCTCATTCGTGAAAATAAAACCTTCCGTATCACATCCGACATTCAAACCGGAGCTAAACACGGAATGTTCACGATGGATTCTTATCTTCTGAAACTTTACAAAGAACACAAGATTACCTACGAAGATATGATCCAACGCTCTTACGATCCCGAACAGATCGCGCTTCAGGCGGGGGGCGTTGCGCCGTCCAAAACAACAGCCGGTGTGGGTGCTGCATCATCGGGAGCCGGGGCGCCCATCGACAAGCCAAAAGGAAGGTGGATCTAATCTTTTATGTCCGAGACCGAAGTAAAACTTTTGGGCGATATGCTTCTTAAGCGTAAACTCATTACCGAAGCACAACTTTCCCGCGCGTTGGATCTCCAACAAGCGCTCGGAAAGCCTCTGGCCCAAATTCTGCTCGATCTCGGATATATAGAAAAAGCCCAGCTCGAAAGAATTCTCGGAGCCGAAACCAACGGAAACGAAGAAATTACGTCTTCCGGTCTTTCCGTTTCTCCCGCGCTGCTTAAACGCATTCCAGCTTCCGTGGCGCATACGTATCAGGTTATGCCCATACGTGAAGAGAACGGCCGGGTTGTTTTCGCAATGACCGATCCTTTTAATATTCGTATTTTGGATGATTTGCGTTTTCGGCTCGGAACATCGGTGCGCGGTGTCCAAGCTAAAGAAGAAGTGATTCAACAGCTGATCGAGGCGCATTACGGTTCCAAGGGCGGGACACTTAAAGAAGTAGTGAGTGAAATGCACGAGCGGGGCGGGGCCGAAGATATTTCTGCCGAACGTCTCGACACCACTTCTCTCAAGGAGCTGGCGCAGCAAGCGCCGGTCGTAAAACTCCTCAATTTGATTTTGCTTCAGGGCGTTCGCGACCGGGCTTCCGATATTCATTTGGAACCGTTCGAACATGAATTTAAAGTGCGCTATCGTGTGGACGGAACGCTTTACGAACTTACGCCGCCGCCGAAACTTCTGGCTCTTGCGTTAACCTCCCGCGTAAAAGTAATGGCGGGTTTGGATATCGCGGAGCGCAGACTTCCGCAAGACGGAAGAATTCAGGTTTCAGTAGAAGGTAGACTCATTGATATCCGCGTCTCGACGCTCCCGACGGCGTTTGGCGAAAGCGTTGTACTTAGAATTCTCGATAAGTCCATTGTTCAGCTCTCACTCGACCAGCTTGGTTTTTTCCCCGATCTAAAGCAGCAAATCGAAAAATTAATCCGCCGGCCCAACGGAATTATTTTAGTAACCGGACCGACCGGCAGCGGAAAAACAACCACCCTTTACTCCATGCTTCGCTCCATTAATGACGTCGGCAAAAAAATCATCACGACCGAAGACCCCGTTGAGTATGAGCTCGAAGGAATTATTCAGGTTCCGATTCAGCCAAAAATAGATTTAAATTTTGCAAGATCACTTCGTTCGATCTTGCGGCAAGACCCCGATATTGTAATGGTGGGCGAAATCCGTGATGAAGAAACGGCAGAAATCGCCGTTCAAGCTTCACTCACGGGGCATCTGGTTCTTTCTACGCTTCATACAAACGACGCTCCCGGCGCGGTTACGCGGCTTCTCGATATGAAAATCGAACCTTATTTGGTTACTTCATCGCTTACCGCTGTTTTAGCGCAGCGTTTAGTCCGGGCCGTATGCCAGCAATGCCGCGAACTCTATCAACCGAGCGATGAAATGCTCCAAGATTTGGGAATTAAAGCCAAAGATAAGAAAGAACACAAATTTTATTCCGGCCGCGGTTGCGCGGTTTGCGGCGGTTCCGGATATATCGGCCGCACAGCTATATTCGAACTTTTCATTATGAACGAAACATTAAGAAATATGGTGCTCGAAGAAGCTTCGACGGTGGCTATTCGAGAGAAAGCCCGGGAACTCGGAATGCGCATGCTCCGCGAAGAAGGACTTCGAAAAATTTTTGAAGGCGTCACCAGTGTCGAAGAAGTGCTCCGTGAAACTCAGCTCTACGAATAAAACGAGGATAGCCCCGTGCCGCAATTTTCCTACGAAGCCGTTGATCATAAGGGTCTAACCAAGACAGGCAAACTATCTGCCCCAACGGAAAAAGATGCCGTTGATAAAATCAAATCGCTTTCGCTTTATCCGACACGTGTGTATCAAGTGCTCGCCGAAGAAATCGAAGAAAAGCGTCCGGTCCATGAATCGCTCTTAAGCAAACTGGGCGTTAAAGAACGGGTGAGCGAGAGGCATTTCATTCCTTTTCTGAGCGACCTCTCTTCTTTAATTAACGCCGGTATTCCGCTCGTTCGCTCCCTCAACCTGCTTGAAAAGCAGTGTCCTTCTCGTGCGCTCAGGAAAGTTATTGCCGAAGTGGGGCGCGATGTGGAAGACGGCAGTTCTTTTTCCGAAGCGTTAAAAAATCATCCCCAGGTATTTTCTCCTTTATTTGTGAATATGGTCCGATCCGGAGAAATCGGGGGCATTCTGGATCAAGTGCTCAATCGATTGGCCATTTTTGCGGAAAAGACGGCCCAGCTGAAAGCCCGGGTTCAAAGCGCCACGGCTTATCCGTTGGTTGTGCTCGGATTTGCGCTTTTGGTTGTCTTATTTTTGGTGGCCTATGTTGTCCCAAAAATGTTTGTCATATTTGAAGATGTAGGTTCCAATCTTCCCGTTGTCACGCTCTGGTTATTTTATTTTAGCGAGTTTTTAAGAACAAAGTGGTACGCCTTGATAGGCATCATAGCCGGGCTGATTATCGCGCTGCGTTTCGCAGCTCGATATGAAAAAGTGCGTTATCGCTTAGACGCATGGAAACTCCATATGCCGGTGTTTGGAGCGCTAACACGTAAAGTGGCCATCGCCCGGTTTTCGCGTACGTTTTCGACGCTTACGCAAAGCGGCGTACCTATTTTAACCACGCTCAGCGTTGTTCAGGAATCCACGGGAAATCTTGTTTTTGCCGAGGCCATTGCCGAAGTGCGTTCGAGCATTCGGGAAGGCGAAGGCATTGCCGAGCCGCTGTCGCATTTTTCGATTTTCCCGATCGTTGTCACCAATATGATTCGCGTAGGCGAGGAAACCGGCGCGCTTGCCGAAATTTTGGCGAAAATCGCGGACAAATACGACGAAGAGGTGGACCGGACGCTTCATACGCTGACATCGCTGCTTGAGCCCGTGCTCATTATCATACTCGGTCTTGTCGTCGGGTTTATCGTGATTGCGCTTTTCCTTCCGATGGTTCCGCTGGTGCAAAATCTGAGCGAGATGTGAGGCGGCCGATGTTGAAACAAGAACGCGCTTTTACGCTGGTCGAACTCATCACCGTAATCGCGATAATCGTGATACTTCTCGGTTTTCTTGTCGGAGCAAGTTCGAGCGCGCGCAAACGTGCAAGAATTAACCAAGCCAAATCAGAAATTGCCGCGCTTGAAACCGCGCTCAATGCTTACCGCGCCGACGTCGGTTCTTTTCCGGTAGATTCCGCCGGAGGGAGCGCCAATACTGACGTCGTCCGGCAATTAAGCGGTATCGATCTTTCCGGCGCCAAATTAAACGGCTTATCCAGCGATTGGAACGGCCCTTATATGGAATTTGATAAGAACCGTCTCAACGCATCTTCCGGCGAATTTCTCGACCCTTGGAAAAATCCGTATCACATACGCGGTATCGGAGATGATGCCGGCACTACCGAAGCCAATCTTCATAATAAATACACCTTCGATATTTGGAGCTACGGTCCGGACGGCATCGATCAGGACGGCGCCGATACAAGCGACGACATCCCTAATTTTTAAGAAGACGACCAAAAGGTACGATTTGATGAAAAGAGAGAAAGCATTTTCGCTGATCGAGCTTGTCACAGTATTGGGTTTGCTCGCGTTAGCCGCAGCGATTGTTGTACCCACGCTTATGTTTTGGATGCGCGCGCGCGAACTTCCCGATGCTGTAAAAACTATTGAGTCGGCGATCGATATTGTTCATATGCAATGTATTGCGCAGGGCAATGCCTACGGAGTTATTTTCCAACCTTCGCAAACCGGCGCAGATAATTTTCAATTAATAGGATTGTATAAACCGGAAGATTCAAGCGACAACGTGCTTGCCCCGTCGAGAAATCTTCCAACGTCGGTTACGTTTCAAATGCCGCTTCCGGGCGCTGGCCTGGACAGCACAAAAAACGAGACGGGAATTCAAAATAATGAGACCGGGTTTATTTCGTTTAAAACAAGCGGCGAGCTGGATCCCCATTATTTAACCGATCCTAATGTAGATCCTCAAATCGTACTTGTAGGCCGGGGAAATAAAACTAAAACGCTTATTGTAAATCGTGTAACCGGCAAGGTGACGGCAACGTGAGAAGAAACCGCCATGGCTTCACATTAATCGAAACGCTTGTGGCGCTGACGATTTTTGCGATCGGGGCTATTGCTATGTTTGTTGTTTTTCCCGCATCCTCCATGGCTTTGCGGCAAGCCAAGGAATATACCAATATTGGTCTTCTGTTCGAGCAGCAAATCAATTTAGTCAAGGCTACTCCGTTTGATCAACTCAGTACCGTTTCATTCACCGAAGATTTGCCCGAACATATTCAAAAAATTGATCGAATCGTTTCGGAGGACAGCGCGCTTGCCGACCTCAAACATATTAATATCGTTATTACTTACCAATCCAAAGGAAGGATCCGTACGGATTCGGTGACAACGTATGTGGTTAAACAGTAATCATGCCATTTTGTCGCCCCCGCGTAGGCGGGGGCCCAATTTTAAATTGGATTCCCGCCTGCGCGGGAATGACAAGGGCGTCACGCTCATCGAAATGCTCACCGTACTTGGCCTTCTCGCCTTGCTTGGAAGCATACTCGTATCCATGTTTGGTTCCATGGATCAGTCCTACCGTAGTGTCAAAGCTTCGCTCGATGTCTATCAAAATGCGCGCGTGACGCTCGCGCGAATCAACCGGGAAATTTCTGCCGCCGCGTTCGATAATTCAGGCGCCGTATCACTCGGCCTTGAAGGCGCCGCAAACGATCTTAGTTTTCACACGCTTTATAGCACCGGCTCCTTTTCCTCCGAAGATAAAAGCTCCGATATTGTCGCGCTCCGGTTTGCTTACGATCCCAATAATAAAAAAATTGTCCGTTATCTGAAAAATTCAGACGACACAAATTTTCCTTCTCTTCCCGTCGATAGCGTTTCGGGCAGCGATTTGGCGGAACATATAGAACAACTCACGTTTGAATATTTCGAATCGGCTTCGGATTTGGAAAGCGGAACATTCAAAGCGGCCTGGGATTCCGGCGCCGGCGCGGACAATAAACTCCCGGCACTTATTCGAATAAGGCTGAAAGTAAGAGATTCTAAGGGGCTCATTCAGCCGAAGGATTTTGAAAGCGTGATCTATTTGAAAAATGCGATATGAGAACATTCAGTAAAAATTCACATGAAAACGGTGTTGCGTTGGTTCTCGCGCTAACCGTTCTGTCCGTGTTGGTCGGTATGGCCGGATATTTCAGCATGAATATCGGCATGGAGCTTCAGGGCTCGAAAGGGTACTTGAATAGCGTTAAAGCCAAGGCATTGGCCGAAGCCGGCCTTGCCGAAACGATCGCCCGTATTAAGGCCGATGTTCGCGATACCGAGATGTTCGATCCCGACATGCTTGATAAAGATAAGACGCCGAATCCTGGTAAATTTCCCGACCTTGTTCATAAAAAATATTCTACCCGTGCGGAGCCGGGCGAAGGCGTTTGGGGCGATGACGTTGATTCGGATAGTGACGGCGAAACCGCGACAGATGCAGATGAAATGGTTACGGTAGATAATAAAGGAACTCCGGCCAGCATTACGGATGACGACGGTTATTATGTGCTTGTGCGCGACGCCAATGCGCGGCTTGATATAAATAAACTAACGCCGGAATCCAAAGGCCTGCTTGTTCAATTTCCTTCCATTCGCCGGGAGAGCGTGGATGCGAACGACATCGTTGTTTCCGGCACCATTGCCGATCGCATGGTTACGGGCCGTTCGTCTCTTCCGAACGGCAAATATACAACGATCGATCAAATCCGAAGCGTTTTAGGGAAGGAAGATTTTGAAAGTATCGAATCACAAATCGATCATCAGCTCGCCATTGAAAGCTCGGACGTCATCGTTAGCGGTGGTCTTGCAGCTCGCTATTATGGTTTAGACACAGGTGGAAACGCGCCGGAAATTGATTTTGGCGGTTACAAAGGCATGGTTATAGATCACGGAAGCAATGCCGCACAAGAATTTGGCGAGAATGTGTTTAGTTTTAACAATTCTAACCAATTTGCATTTAAAGAAGAAACGGACGATCAAAGTGTCGATTCTATTATTCCTTCGTTTGACGCTACGGATGATTTTGCGGTGGTTTGGACGGGATATATTTTTATTCCAAATACAACGCCGATCACTTTTCTTATCAGTTACAACGGTGGATTGCGAATGCGGATTCGCGACGTTGTAGTGGCTCAAACAAGTTCACACTGGAATCCGGGCAATTCCGGTGAAGTCGTAGTTACCGCAAGCCTTCCGGCCGGATGGCAGCCGGTACTCATCGAATATTACAGCACCGGTTCTCCTTCCATTAATATTCATTGGGACGGCGGATATCATTATTTGGATCCGGGTATTGAAAAAAATAATGCGAGCGATGATCCGGATATTGATCTTAGAACAGAAACTACGCGTATGCCCATGGCATCGTTTGGTTTTAAAGCCGGCGGGATTTATGAAATTTCATCGACGGGAGTAGTTCGCGATAAGCAGGGGAAAATCGCGGCCGAGAAAACCATCACCTCCATCGTTCGCATTTGGGATTATGCGCATGAATCCACTATTCAGGATTTTTCCGATCCCGCTACTTCGAAATTGTTCGTCAATTTTGATGATGCTTGCCCGATTCATCATGTAGGTGATTCGCGATTCTGGTCGCTTGAATTCAGCCCCTCCGCCAAAACGCGCGCTTACGACACGATGTATAACGCCATAAAGCTCGGATATTGGGAAGATTTCGAGATTATCGATAACACGATATTACCCGGCTCGCCCGATCCGACTTATCCTTTTTATGATTTAACTACTCCGAAAGAAGCCTGGGTTCCACGCGCGGGCGCCAACATTGATTTTATCGACAGCGATGGCGATTTAGATAAAGAGCTTACGTTCATCGATTCTTCCGTAGGCTCTCTGATTGCAGATTGGGTTGGCGAGGGCGCTTCCATCGTCGCGCCCAATCCTGCATTTGCATTCAAAGATTTCTGGATTCGATTTGAAGAAGACGACGGTGTAGGGCCTATCGATAGCGCTACCTATGAAGATCAATCTTTGGCAGGTGCGGGCGCTAAAGATTATGATGGAATCAAACATAATGCCGGGGCGTTACCCGGGTTTCCCGATCCGGAGGATAGAAACGCAAATTTTGCCATTGATGGGCCGCATCCATGGTGGGTGGGCTGGCCTTTTATCCAAATGAGCGGAATTCACTACAATTTTTTTACCAAGCAAGAAGTAATCCCCGGCCCGCCCGGAAAATCGGGACCTGGCGAAGATTTCTTTGATACGAACAATCCTGCGACAACCGGCCATGAGTTTGAAACCAACAATGGTGTGGTGGCGACCGAGAGGGTTGGCTACACGTATAAGAAAACGTATTTGGTCGGCGTTCATGAAAATAATCTTTATTTTTATACCAGCCGAGTTTCAAAATCGGGACAAAAGGATAACGGATTCGTTTGGCTTGTTTATCGGGCTGATGCGATCGCGAACGCGGCCAAAACATTCGGTTTCAGCACCCTTGGTAACGCTTTTTTTAGTCTCCTGGATGGGACGACCGGACTGCGTAAGATCGATAGCGTACGCGTTGTGCCCCTGGAAAATTCGAAAGGCATTTTTACTTCGCGTACGATGAATGCTACGGGTGCTAAGGAGTGGGGAACGGTTTCGTACACCGCGTTTCACGATCCGGTCGGTTCGCATGTCGCTGTGAATCTCGGGCCGGGCGGTGGTTCGCCTTCCATTCCTGTCAATAGCGGGGATGCTATCGGTTCAGCGCTTGGTACAAGCCAAACCGTGCAGTATTCCGCCGAACTTTCGATGGATATTCTAAACGGGGGAGGGGCTGCGGAGGTGAATTATAGGCAGCCTGTGTTTGCGGACATCACAATCACCTATTTGGTAGATGCCGATACATTCTACTACCGCGAAAATTAATCTCCTCTTATAATACAAATCAATTTTGCTTTAGGTAGTTACCTCCGTCGCCACTGCGCCGTACCGACCGTACGGCGCCGCAGCACCAAGCGCCCGACCGGCGCTCGGCCAAGCAGCGTAAATGCCATCAAAGGCATTTACTCCGTTCGGAATGAAACGGCTCCGTGCATCCTGCGCTACGCACGTTTCATTCAACGCGCCGTCGGCAACTACCTAAAGCAAAACTTACTCTTTAATAGTGACTGAGCTGCTTTCAGCCAGTTGTAAAGCGCACGTATGAGGCGTGTTGTGAAGCCATGGATGGTGGAACAGCGCCGAATCGAGTGAGGAAATTATCATGATGATAATTTCCGAGCGGTGCGCGGACAACTGGCTGAAAGCAGCTTAAGCAACGAGAAAAATTTTGCATGCCTGTCCGTAGTACATACTATGCACTTGATATAGGCGCCTATGCGCTTAAGCTTCTCCGTTTTATACCGGGGAAGCGTCCGCAAATTCTTGCTGCCGCGTTACATAAGAACGCCTCATCGGGCCCCAGGTCGCTTGAAAAGGAGCTCACCGAATTTCTCAGCCGGGAAGAACCGGGCACAACCAAGCCGATATTTTTTTCTTTGAGCGCCGCCCAAACGTTTGTCCGCTATATTCGCCTGCCCGAAATTTCCGAAAGCAAAATGAAGCGCATCATTGCTTTCGAAGCCGAACAGCAAATTCCTTTTCCTATCGATGAAGTTATTTGGGATTATGCTACGCTTTCTTCTCCCGTCTTAAGTAAGGAAAGAATAACCGTGCTTTGCGCGGCCAAGCAGGATGTGGCTGGCGAAGTAGTTTCCACGCTTGAACGCATGCGGTTTTCCGTCGAAGGTATTTCCGCCAATCCCGTTAGCTTATATCACCTTTATCATCGGTTGGGTTTCGACCGGAAAAAAATTCTTTCGATTGATCTCGGCGCACAGACAACCAATGTTTTGATCGTAAGCGGCGGAAATTTTTGGTCGCGGGGGTTATCGCTCGGCGGTTATAAATTGCGCGAGCTCGTTCAAGAAAAAAAGGGAATTTCCGCAGAAGAAGCCGGGCAAGAAATGCATCGCATTGTGATGGGCGGGGTGACCGGGGAAGAGCAGAAAGAATTAAAAGTAATTGCCGGAAAATTTTTCCAGGATCTTCTAAACGAAATCAACCAAACCATCAGTTTTTATCATACGCAAGCCGGACCGATCAAATTTGACCAAGCTTTTATAACCGGAGGGCTTAGTTTGATCGAAGGATTGGCCGGATTTTTCGAATCCAATCTGGGCGTTACTACGCGCCGTTTGGATGTGGATGCCGGATTTTTCAACGTAATGGATCTTCCGAGCGGGACGGCAAACGAGCTTCCGATGTATTCGGTTGCTTTAGGGCTAGCCGCTGGTTCAGAGAAAAATAGGCCCGCGCCCATCCGTATGATTCCCGGCGATGTCCGGACCCGCGCGGAATCGGTACTTCAACGCTGGCGGTATTTAGCTTGGGGGGCGGTGATGCTGCTTATTCTTTCGCTTTGTGTAGGCAACGTATATTTGGAACGGGCTACCAAGCATAAGGCCTTGGATTTTGAAGCGGCCCGTCTTGAATATTACAAAACAAAAGAGGAGCAGGAAATTCAACTTAGCCAAAAAGCCGGGCAGCTTAAAGAGAAACTTGAAGTCGTCCGCAAAGCAATCTCAAGAAAGTCTTTGCCCGTTCAGATATTTGATGAAATCCAAGCCCGGACACCCAACAGCATTTGGTATGTTTCGTTTGAATTTGTATCGCAGGAAAAGGACATCATTATGTTGGAGGGAGAAACGTACGGGTCCTTGAGTGATATTAACCATTTTGCCGAACAGTTGGAGCAATCCCCCCTCTTCCGAGCGGTACAAGTCGTATCGGCGGGTATTGTTGAGCCAGCTGCCGGCATCGAAGAAGAAGCGAAATCGGAAAGCGTTAGCTCTAAATCCGCCGGCACAAAAGCGGCACGCAAATTTTCTCTCATTATCGAAATGGAGCCGGGACATGAATCAGCCGGGAAATAATCGATCTGTTTCGGACTCCGCTTTTCGAGCGCTGGCAACGGCGATAGGAATTTCGATCCTTATCCTCATGGGTGCTCTGGTGTACGGTTTCATATCCAATTTACTTATTTCCCGCGAGCTCCAAACTCTTTTAAAAGAGATCTCCGTTTACGAGCAACCCGGCAAAAATCCTCCCTCCGGCGAGCGGATTCGTTTTCTGGAAGCGGGTATAGATCAAATGAATGTATATCTCGAAGAATTGAGGTCGCGACCATTCATGAAAAATACGTTGGCAGGTAAAAGAACGGGAGACGCGCTTGCGCTTAAGGAATCGCTTTACGGCGTTGAACGAAAACTCCGCGACCGGGGCGGAGAGGCTGCGGTGGTTTGGCCCAAAGCGTTTGGTTTTGAGGAGCTCCGGTCAACCTTACCCACCGAAGAAGAATTACCCGGTCTCTTTTATCAAATCGGAATTCTCGAAGAAATAGGAAGCGCTATTTTAAAAGTCGGAGCCGTCTCGGTAGAAAAATTTGAATTCCGGAGTAACGGTGGCGCGACGCCGCTTGGCCAAGCGGCGGTCGGCCGCTTAGAGCAGCGGCGCCGGACGGTCGGTCCGGCGAAGGAGCCTACAACCGCTTCGCCTCGCAATGACGGTGCAGATATCAGCGAATTTTTACTCGATGTAGAATTTACCGCCCCTTATGATCGGTTCGCGCAACTTTTAGACGAGATTTGCCGCCTCGAGCATTTGGTATTAATTTCTAAACTTACCGTAACTCCGTCGGAAAAAAACCCGGCGGAAATAGAAACACAAGTCCAAATCCGGGTGGTGTACGTATGAACCCCGGCACCGGCACTTCAAGGCAGGGATTTAAGGTTGTTTTGATTGGGCTTTTGGTTTTACTTCTGCTTTCGCTCGCGACAAACCTCATGCTTCGCAAAAGCGGTTTAAAACAAATACCCGATAACTATGTTGTTTCGTTTGACCCAACTCTCGAAATCGATTATTATTCGCGCTACGGTTCCCTCAGCCGCGATTTTCAAACGTCCATACAAGAAAAAGATACTGCAAAACCGGCTCAGAGGAACGTATTCGAGCGTTATCGGCCTAGTGAAGATTTTTTTAGATTAGTCGATATACGATTAGAACCCTTGGCCCTGGTTTACAAAGGACGGATTGAACAGCAGGACAGTTCTTTGATTGCCCAGGTGAACTGGGCAGAACGTACCTATTTCGTTAAGGAAGGCGAGTCGATCGATGGATGGCATATCAAATCCATTACGGCTGATGCCTTAGAGGTTCAGAATGTAGAAAAAGAAATTCTGACCCTTCCTTATTTGAAAACGACCTACCGGAAGGAACGAGTCGCGGTAATTTTCAACGAATACAAGCAAACCGAAAGCACTGTCCTTTTAGGTGGTGGAGTAGAAGGATATACCGTAAGTGCAATTACGCCCAATAGCGTAACTTTATCCGGCAAAGATACATTTACATTAAATCTGGCTACAACCGAGGGAGAAGCAAGTGCAGTTGAAAATGTCCTCCCTGCGTAATAGTGGAGATCTCATGAAGTTGAAATGTTTTGTTTTGGTCGCCATTTTAATTTCTACCTTTTTTACATCCGCTTCATCGGCGCAAAAAGAAGAATCTCTTGAGCTGCGCGTTCGCGGTTTCCAGGCGCAGCAGCGCGGAAGCATTGATGAAGCCGTTGATTTGTACGAACAGGCCGCCAAGGCCGATCCCGAGTACGCCACTCCTCATAACGATTTGGGCATTCTTTATGAAGACCAAGGTAAATTAGGCGATGCCGAACGAGAATATCTTGCGGCAACAGCTTTAGATCCAAATTACTCTGCCGTCTATACCAATCTGGCGAGTTTGTACGATCGCCAAGGTCGTTTGGAGGAGTCCTTGCCATTTTGGAAACGCCGGGCTCAAATGGGCGATGAAGGCGATAGGTGGCGTAAGCAGGCCGGCGAGCGTGTGAGTGAATTGGAAGCTCAAAAAACAGCGCGAACTCCTTCACTTCCCGCGGCATCCGCAGACGCGGGCGACCCGGATAAAATTGCCATGGCGGAACAAATTGCTCGGATGATTGTGCAGGAGCAAGAAGCCAAGGGCGGCGTTTCTACCACCGCCCCGGTTGGTTATACTACGGTGAAGATCGCTTCAGACGGACAAGATGCTCCCACTTCCGGAGATTGGTATAAAAAAACCGATGAAGCCGAAAAGGACCAAGCGCACGAAGAAGAAGAGGTTGCCAAGCTGGGCCCGGAAGTTCATGCGAAATTCCTCTTAGGCAGAGCCAAGCTAGCGATTGCTGCAAGAGATTATCAAAAGGCGATTGATCTTCTGGAAAAAGCAAGGCAGCTGGATCCGGATGAGATGCTCACCGATAAGCTTTATGAGGAAGCGCGCGAAAAACAAATCGAAGATGATATTGCCCGCTCTTCCATTGATTCTGCTGTGTACAACCGACGGAAAATTATGGAGGTTGAGAAAAAATGGTTTCCTCCCAGACCTGAGCCGGTCGAACCTTTTGACAGCAGCAAATACATCGTGAAGGGTTCGGAAAAAAGTCCGGACCGTCTGGAACTCGAACGGAAAGCCAAGCAAATCGTGCCCTCCATTGATTTTACCGACGCTAAATTGAAGGATGTCGTGGAATTCCTGGCGGTTTCCAACGATATCAATATTATTGTAGACGAAGCCTCGGTACCGACCGATGAGCGTGTAACGGTTCATTTGAAAAATATTCCTTTGGTAGAGGCACTGGATATTATCCTCAGGACCAAAGGTCTTAAATATCGCTTGGAAGAAAACATCATTTGGATTACTTCCGCCGAGCGTCTCCTTGAAGAAGATTTGGAAGTCCGCGTGTACGATGTGCAGGATCTCGTCGGAAAACTTTACGATTTCCCGTCCGAACCGTTTGATTTTGAAAAGTTTGTTGATACTAAAAAGAAAACCACGGCTGCAACAACCTAAGTCTATGCTACTCCGTCGCGATTCGCTTCTTAGGATTCTTGTCTCCCTTATTCTTCTCACCGGTTTCATCTCGGTCCCATTCGTTTCTTATGCCGCAGCTCCCAAAGAACTCGCCACGCCGGAATCCATGGGAACGCAGATCATCGCCGACAGCGAAGTGCAAAGCGCGCCCTTTGTTACAGGTGAAGCCTTGGTGAGTTTGGTAAAAAAAATCATTCCTTTTGATGTCACAGGATCGAGCGTTCTTTACAATCGTAACTCCGGGCAACTCTTTGTTCGTAATACGCCTGCGAATTTGGAAACGGTGGACCAAATCATCAACGAACTTCGTTCGGCCGGGAAAAAACAGGTCGACATTGAGGCCCGTATTGTTACGATAAGCTCCACCGATTTTCTTGGCCTGGGTCAGAATTTTCTGGGCTTTGATATCACCAGAAGGCATCGTGATCTTAGTTTCGGCACAACCAACAAAGCGAAAACAGTGACGTCAATGGCATCCGCTGCACTGACTGGTCTCCAAACGAATTACAATACGGGTGTTTTATTTCCGACGGTTGCTGACGCAGACAGCATTTCAGGAGGACAGTTTTCGTTTTTCGGCACGTCAAATCGAATAAACATTGAATCCGCTATTGATGCTTTGGAATCGGTTGGTGAAGTCAATACGCTTTCCGCCCCCCGTTTAACGGTTTTTAACAATCAGCGGGCCAATATTAAAATCGAAGAGGCCAGAAATTATTTGAGCACGATTAACTACGAATTAATCGGCGAACAGGAGGTCACCCTTTTCGTAGCGATCGTAAGCGCCAAAGCCATTGTGGACGTTGCGCGAAGCGGCACTATTCTCGATGTCACACCTACTATCAATGCGGACGGTACGATTACGCTCGATCTTCATCCGACCTTTGTTCGTGTCGATTTAACCAAGACGCAAACGTTTACGAATCGTTTCTCGGGCGCCGACTTTAATAATTCCGTAACGCTTCCCGTTTACGAAAAGCAGGCCATAGATACGACGCTTACCGTTCCGAACGGCGGGGTAGCCGTGCTTGGAGGCTTAATCACGGAAACCGAAAATATTAAACTGAGAAAAACTCCTTTTTTCGGAGAAATTCCATTGCTGGGTAAGTGGTTTTTTCAAAATGAGCAGAACGAGCACGTGCGTTCGTATTTGATCATGTTTGTCCGCGCCACCGTGCGGGATGCAGAAAAAAATCTTCAGGCGGTTCATGCGGCACGATCATAGTCAAAATTTGTCATTGCGAGCCCGTAGGGGCGCGATTCATCGCGCCCGATTAAGCGGGCGCCATAAATGGCGCCCCTACAGCTTCGTAGCGACGGTTGCTTTTATTTTTTGCGCCAGCCAAAATGCTTTTGCCGTTCCTTCGGAGAAATTGGTCACTCCCGAGACGATCACCGCTCAGACGATCTCTGATGCGGAAGCCGTTGCCCCTTATATTGTCACAGGCGAATCTTTGGTTACGCTTGTCCGGCGCATGGCGAATTTCGACGTTCAGGGTTCTACCGCCGTATTCAATCGCAACACCGGTCAGCTTTTTGTTAGAAACACACCTCAAAATCACGAAGAGATCGGGCGAATCCTAAACCGCATCCGGGAATCTTTTAAACAGCAAATTGAGATCGAAGCGCAAATCATAACGATTTCCTCGACGGACTTTGAAGGTTTGGGGATCGATGAAATTTTATTCGACGCGAGCGCCGATACAACGAAGCCTGGAGGGCGCGTCGGAACGGACATTACGTACGGTGATGACAAATTCACTAATTTTGTGGATTTTGCCAATATAGCCGATGCGGCGAGCTCAACCGGACAGCTTTCGTTCGGTGTGTTGGGGAATGGATTTGATTTTCGATTCTTTTTTGACTTGGTTTCCTCCAAAGCCGAAGTCAACACGCTTTCCGCGCCGAGAATTATTGTCACCAATAATCAGCGAGCGCATATCAAGATCGAGAAGGCTCAGTATTATGTGAGAGAGTTGGAGTCTGAAGCCACGACGGATTCCGCTCCTGTGGTTACGCTGAAGCCCACGATCGCCATTGCTGAATCGGGGACCGTATTAGATGTGACGCCGACGATTAATGCGGATGGAACGATTACGCTCGAACTGCACCCGACATTTGTACGTGCTGATTTGACAACGACGAAGACCATCAATGTTGCACCGACGAGTACTCTTGACACTTCGAAACAACCTTTCGTTACGCTTCCGATTTTTACAAATCAACAGGCCGATACAACGCTCACCGTGGTGAACGGCGGTACGGCGGTCATCGGCGGTTACGTAGCCGAGACCGAAGTTTTAAAAAATAGATCCATTCCTATCATCAACCGCGTCCCTCTCCTTAACAAGCTTGCTAAACAAGAAACCCGCTCCCAGGTTAGGACTTACCTCATGATGTTTGTAAAAGCCACCATTCGAAATCCTCAAGAAAGCTACTCCAGGTAGTTTATAAACTATTTATCCATATTGATTTACATCTATGTTGCTTTAGGAGAAAGGGCTAGAAAAAGTCTTGCAATGACCGGAGGTTTAGGCTACCATGTCTCCGCTTCCGCCACTCTAATTTCTTTTCAGCATTAAATTTAAAGAAAACCTTGCCGTTGGGCTAAGTGCGGTAACCGATAACGGTAATCCCTGTTGCATTTTGTATTTACTGATTTTTCTTAAACCACCGGATCAAATCCTATCGTTCTCTCTCCATAAGTTGCGTTCTGCGAGTCGCATTTCGCACGCGAGTCGTCGTTTCGCGTTCACGCCGAATTTCATTATGAAGGAAAAAATTTTTTTACTAGATGGAAATGGGTTTTGTTACCGCGCTTACTATGCCATTCAACATTTATCCAATTCCAAGGGCGAAGCAACAAACGCCGTTTATGGCTTTCTCATGATGCTCCGTAAGATTATCGAGGAGCAGCAACCCACTCATTTGGCTGTTTGTTTTGACTTGGCCGGACCGACATTCCGGGACGGACTCTATGCGGATTACAAAGCCACTCGTAAGCCTATGCCGGATGATTTGGTAGGACAGATGCCGGTTATTAAGGAAATGCTCTCGGCTTTCGGCATTCCCATTTACGAGCTTCAAGGCTTTGAAGCGGATGATGTGCTTGGAACGCTCGCCAAACGTCTTGCCGACGGCAAGCGCGAGATTTTTATCGCAACCGGCGACAAAGATATTTTGCAGCTTGTAAATTCACACGTGAAAGTCTTTAGCATCAACAAAGAAGGTTTGGTTTACGATGCCGAAAAGGTGCGCGAACGGTTTGAAGGGCTCGGGCCTGAAAAAGTCGTTGAAGTCATGGCGCTCATGGGGGACAGCGCCGACAATATTCCTGGCGTTCCGGGAATCGGCCCGAAGACGGCGATGGCGCTCATTAAAGAATTTGGAACGTTAGAGAATCTTTTTAAAAATGCAGAGAAAATTAAAAGTAAATCGATGAAAGAAAAAATTCTGGGCAATAAAGATCAAGCTATTCAGTCAAGAAAACTGGCTGAAATTTACTGCGAAGTTCCGATTAAGGCGGAGCTCGGCGATATGGCGCTTTCCGAGCCGGACGGTAAAAAGCTTCTTGAGCTTTTCAAACGGCTTGAATTCCGTACACTCATTAAAGAATTTTCTGCCGAAACCACCGAGGACCGAACCTATTCAATTATTAAGACCGAAAAAGAATTTAATGATTTTCTTCAAAAATTATCAAAAGTAAAAGCATTTTCCGTAGATACCGAGACTACTTCGGAAGTCGCGCTTTTGGCGACGCTTGTCGGACTGAGTTTTTCATGGAAAACCCACGAAGCCTACTACATTCCGGTTGATGGCAAACATGATGGGGAGGGGTTGCCCGTAGCAAAAGTGCTCGCGAGACTTAGACCTTTTTTAGAGGATGCCCGCATAAAGAAATACGGCCAGAATATTAAATACGATTTAAACGTTCTTTGGCGCCACGGAGTAAAGCTGGCCGGCGCATCGTTTGATACGATGATTGCTTCCTATCTCCTCCAATCATCGAAACTCAATCATAATCTGGACGATCTTTCGCTTGAGCATCTCGGTGTGAAAAAAATTACCACCGATTCTCTAATCGGCTCGGGCAAGAAGGCCATCACGATGGATAAAGTTCCCGTTGAAAAAGTGGGTGAGTATTCCTCAGAAGACGCGGATTGCGTCTGGCGTTTGGTGGAAATTTTTAAACCGCGCCTTGAAGAAGATGGGCTTATGGATCTTTTCAACAATCTGGAAATGCCGCTTATGGAAGTTCTGGCGGGCATGGAGCGGGCCGGCGTTAAGATTGACACCGGAATTTTGGGCGAACTTTCCCAGCAATGCGAGAAAGAATTAAATGTACTCGCGCGCCAAATTTATAAAGAAGCCGGCGAAGAATTTAATATCAATTCCACCAAACAACTCGGTGAGATTCTTTTCGTTAAACTAAATTTGCCGAAAATTAAGCGCACGAAGACAGGTTTTTCAACCGATACGAGCGTACTTGAGAAATTAAGCGAAATGCACGCTCTGCCCCGACTTTTGCTTGAGTACAGAGAAAAATCGAAACTCAAATCAACTTACCTCGATGCGCTTCCCGAACTTATTAATCCAGAAACCGGCTTGGTTCATACTTCCTTTAATCAGACGACGACTTCGACCGGGAGACTTAGCTCCACGAATCCGAATATGCAAAATATTCCCATCAGGTCCGAATTAGGCCGGCAAACGCGTAAGGCTTTCGTTCCTCGCGCGAAAGGACGAAAAATTCTCTCGGCTGATTATTCCCAAATCGAACTCCGCATTTTGGCGCATTTTACGGAAGATAAAACCTTGATGAAAGCTTACAAGGAAGACGTCGACATTCATGTGCTGACGGCTTGCACGCTTTACAAAGTGAGCGAAAAAGAGGTCACGTCTGAAATGCGGCAGGCCGCGAAGACCGTTAATTTCAGCCTGATCTACGGCAAGACGGCTTTCGGTCTTTCAAAAGACCTCCAGATTTCAGTAGGAGAAGCCGATACTTTTATCAAAACCTACTTTAAACAATTCCCGCGCGTTCTTGACTTCATGGAATCTCAAAAAGAACGGGCGCGTAAGGCCGGTTACTTAACCACCGTTTTAGGCCGCCGAGCGTATTTTCCGGAAATAAATTCCACGAACGTTAATATCCGAAATTTTTCAGAGCGTGCCGCCATTAACGCCCCGATTCAAGGTTCGGCCGCGGATCTTATCAAACGAGCCATGATTGATATTTATCAGATTTTACTTCAGGAAAAATACGAAACCTTGCTTACGCTTCAAGTCCACGATGAATTGGTTTTTGATGTTCCCGACAGGGAACTAAAAGATATTTCCGAGCTTGTGCGCGACAAAATGGAAAATGCTTTGGAATTCAAAGTGCCGCTCAGGGTGGATATTCACGTGGGTGAGAATTGGTATAAAGGGTGAGACGGTCCCGCTTATTTCTGATCGGTCTAACCGGCACGTTTGGCAGCGGTAAATCTACGGTTCGTAGTTTGTTTCACCGCTGGGGGGCTCGAGTAATCGACGCCGACCCATTAGCTCACGAAGCGCTTCGAAAAGGTTGTGAGCCTTATCGCAATATTTTCAAAGCGTTTGGTAAAGCTACTATGGGTCGAAACGGAGCTTTGGACCGGAAAAAACTGGCTCGAATTGTTTTTTCCAATTCGGCTAAAAGAAAAAAGCTCGAAAGAATTATTCATCCGTATGTTTTTCGAAGGATCCGCGAAAAACTGGCAACAATTAAAAACGGTATTGTTGTGATTGAAGTACCGCTTCTTTTTGAAACCGGTTTTAATCGCCAAGTCGATCGTACCGTTGTCGTACATTCGTCAAAACGGCAAATTTTAAGTCGGCTTTCTCAAAAGCGACGTTTAGAAAAAAATGATATTAAAGCTCGGATGGCGGCGCAAATGCCACTACCCGAGAAAATAAAACAAAGTGATTTTGTAATTAACAATACAAACGGTTTCGGACAAACCGCTCGCCAAGCGAAGCGGATCTGGGCCGAAATCAAAAGAGAGGTAAAGAGAAAATGACACCAAGACCCGAACAAAGAGAACACAGCCGCGGGCCGAGAATGCGTCCCGTGCATTCTCACAATCCTCGGCATGAAAATCCCCGGCACGAAAATAACATGCCCCCTCCGAGGCGCGAGAACGAGAATAACAATATGCATACGCCTCCTAGGGAAAACGGGAACAATACTAATAACCGGGGCGCTGCGACGGTCGAGCTGGATATCGAAAACCTTCGCAAGATGAAGGTAACCCAGCTACAGGATCTCGCTAAAAAATACAACATTACCGAAGGCGTTTCGGGTCTCAAAAAACAGGATCTTATTTTTAAGATTCTGCAATCACGGACCGAATCCGAAGGCGTCATGTATGGGCAGGGCGTGCTTGAAACTCTCCAGGATGGGTTCGGATTCCTCAGATCTCCGAATTATAACTATCTCCCATGCCCGGATGATATCTACGTCAGCCCTTCCCAAATTCGTAAGTTTGGGTTGCGGACCGGCGATACGGTAAGCGGGCAAATCCGGCCTCCGAAAGAAGGCGAGCGCTACATGGCGCTTCTTAAAGTGGAGAAAGTAAATTTCGAGGATCCCGAGCAGGCCAAAAATAAGACCAATTTCGATAACCTCACTCCTCTTTATCCGCAAAATCGTTTAAGGCTTGAAACCGAGCCGGATAAAATTTCCACGCGTATCATGGAAATTCTCACCCCGATCGGTATGGGACAGCGCGGGCTTATTGTGGCGCCGCCTTACAGCGGTAAAACAATTCTTCTCCAGCAAATCGCACACGGCATTACGGCGAATCATCCCGAAGTGATTCTCATCGTTCTTCTGATTGATGAGCGTCCTGAAGAAGTTACCGATATGCAGCGTTCGGTAAAGGGCGAAGTCGTAAGTTCGACCTTTGACGAACCGGCCGAGCGGCATGTGCAGGTTGCCGAAATGGTGCTTGAGAAAGCCAAACGTTTGGTTGAGCACAAGCGTGACGTTGTCATTTTGCTGGATAGCATTACGCGTCTTGCTCGCGCATACAACACCGTTGTACCGCATTCCGGGAAAATTCTTTCCGGCGGTGTGGATTCAAGCGCTCTTCATCGGCCGAAACGTTTCTTCGGCGCTGCGCGAAATATAGAAGAAGGCGGAAGTCTTACGATTTTGGCCACCGCCTTAATCGACACCGGTTCGCGTATGGACGAAGTTATTTTCGAAGAATTCAAAGGCACCGGCAATATGGAACTGCAGCTCGATCGTACGCTTTTCCAAAAGCGTATATATCCGGCCATCGATATTAAAAAGTCAAATACACGCAAAGAGGATCTTCTTATGCATCCGGATGAACTTCAGCGCGTTTGGTTGCTTCGAAAGGTGCTTCATGAGTTAAATCCTACGGAAGCTATGGAACTTCTCATTGAACGTATGAAGAAAACCAAGAGCAACGCCGAATTCTTGCTCAGTATGAGTAAACTCGAAAAAAAATAAGTCGAAAGGAAAATGAAATGAAACCCGAAATTCACCCGAAATATGGGCCGGCTGTTGTACGCTGCGCCTGTGGAAATGTTATTGAAACTCGTAGCACCCGCGAAAGCATCAGTACCGACGTTTGTTCTGCCTGCCACCCGTTCTTTACCGGAACACAGAAGCTGGTTGATATAGCCGGTCGTATAGATAAATTTAAAAAACGTTTCGAAGGCAAAGTGGTAAGCAATAAAAAAGTCAGGAAATCAAAACAGATCATTTCGTTTGAGCCTACCGTACAAACGGCTCCTGAGGCTCCCCAGTCTGCCCGTCCAAGCGGCGGAAGTAAAGCAAGCGGAAAGAAAAAACCAGCTGCCCGGCCTGCTCCAAAGAAATAATGTACGAAAGACTCGAGACGATTGAAGAGCGCTACCGGGAGCTTGAACAAAAGCTCTCTTTGCCGGGAGCGTCCAAAGACGCGACGCAATTCCAAACACTGGCTAAGGAATTAGCCAGTCTCCAGGTCATCGTTGGCAAATTTAGGATATTAAAGAGGACTAAGTCCGAGCTGGAAGAGATTAAACGGCTTTCCGGAGAAGCATCGGACCATGATATGGTAAAGCTTTACGAGGAAGAGGCGGCTAGTTTAAAAGCAAAACTAACTTCCCTAGAGCTGGCTCTTGAGGAAATGATCCTTAAGCAGGACGACGAAGGGCTTGGCGACAAGGCCGTTTTGGTGGAAATCCGGGCCGGGACCGGTGGGGAAGAAGCAGCTCTCTTTGCTGCTGATCTTTTCAGAATGTATACCCGTTACGCCAGCCGCTCTGGGTTTAATGTAGATCTGATGAGTTCGAGCACAACGGAACTTGGCGGCTTTAAAGAAGTTATATTTGAAGTGGCCGGTCCAAGCGCTTATGCAAAGTTGAGATTTGAGAGCGGCGTTCACCGGGTCCAGCGCGTTCCCAGCACAGAAGGAAGCGGCCGTATTCACACTTCCGCGGTAACCGTAGCCGTGCTTCCCGAAGCAGATGAAGTAGAAGTCAACATAGAACCTAACGAAATCAGGGTTGACGTGTTTAGGTCGGGAGGGCCGGGCGGCCAGAGCGTGAATACAACCGATTCCGCCGTGCGTGTAACTCACCTATCCACAGGGCTTGTCGTAAGCTGTCAGGATGAGAAGAGCCAGCATAAGAACAAAGCCAAAGCGCTCAAGATTCTAAGAACCCGCCTTTTTGACTTTTATCAAAGCAAACAGGAAGCCGAGCGCGCCAGTTCCCGCCGGGAACAGGTAAAGACCGGTGATCGGTCAGAAAAAATACGAACGTACAACTTTCCTGATCGACGTGTGACCGACCATCGTATAAAATTAACGGTCCATAATCTGGAAGAGGTTTTAGACGGCGAACTTTCTGAGCTTATTGACGCGCTTGAAGCAGCCGATCGCAAGGAACGTTTGGGCAAAAAGGAGCCGGCGGCGTGAAAGCAACGGTTATTAATCTTATCAATTTTGGCGATCGTTACCTTAGACGCGCCGGGCTTATTACGCATCGGCTTTCAACCGAGCGTCTTATGGAATACGTGCTTAGAGAATCGGGTGCCATGCGATCGGCTAACCATAATTCCGCCTACGGAATCGCCGGGCTTTATTTAGATCGTTCTTTGGAAGTTAGCCGGGATATGCGGGAAAAGTTCTTTTCTCTTTTGAGAGAACGCGCAAAACGATTTCCACTCCAGTATTTGCTTGGCGAAGCTAGTTTTATGGATTTTTCCTTTACGGTTGATCGGACCTGTTTAATCCCGCGGCCGGAGACGGAATTTCTCGTCGAACAAGTACTGAGAGAAATAAAAGGAACGGTACCGAGCGGAGAAGTTCGTATCATCGATATCGGTACGGGTTGCGGAAATATTGCGCTGAGTCTTGCGTGCTATTTACCGTTCGCAGAAGTATGGGCAACCGATATTTCAGCAGAAACATTGGCGCTAGCCAAAAAAAATGCCGTTAAATTAGATGTATGGGGAGAAGAACGATTTATTTTGAGTAATTTATTTCAAAATGTTCCGGACATACGCTTTGAATGTATTGTTTCTAATCCGCCGTATCTTTCTCGGCTGGATATGAAGACGCTTGAAGGAGAAGTGATGCATGAACCTTTCCGCGCTTTGTTCGGCGGAAAGAGCGGGACCGAAACAATCATCAATATCGCTCATGACGCGCGGAAATATTTGACGAACGGCGGACTTTTAGCGATGGAAATCGGAATGGGACAAGCAAAGAAAATTAAAGCGGCGCTAAAAAGATTGGGTTATTCTTCTATTCGAACGCGGGCCGACTATGTCGGCATTCAAAGGGTGGTTTTAGCCAGATATCGGGGTAAAGGGCGATAGTTCGGCTGTGTAGGGGCGCCATTATGGCGCCCGCTTAATCGGGCGCGATGAATCGCGCCCCTACAATTCGTAAGACTATTTTAATAAAGGACTTATAGATGGATAAGATCATTATTGAGGGTGGGAAACCTCTAAACGGTACGATCGAAGTCTCAGGTTCGAAAAACGCCACTCTTCCTATTTTAGCGGCAACCCTTATGGCGGAAGACGAGTCCATTATTCGCGGTGTGCCGGACTTGCAAGACGTGGTAACGATGGTTAAGATACTACGCTCTTTAGGCGCTACTGTGACGTTTTCCGACGGGGTTGTTTCGGTAAAGCCCGGACGTCATCTTGAGGCGCATGCTCCTTGGAAATTAGTAAGCACTATGCGTGCTTCCATTTGTGTTTTGGGTCCGCTCTTGGCTAGACACGGCCGCGCGGACGTCTCCATGCCCGGCGGTTGCATCATAGGGCCCCGCCCCATAGACCTTCACCTAAAAGGCATTGCGGCACTGAATGCCGACATCTCCATTGAACACGGATATGTGAAAGCCCGGGCAAAAAAATTGCGCGGTGCCGAAATTTATCTCGGCGGTTCATTCGGTTCTTCTGTCTTGGCTACGGCAAATGTCATGATGGCTGCTGTGCTGGCCGAAGGCGAGACTACGATCATTAATGCCGCTTGCGAGCCTGAGGTCGAAGATCTCGCACGTTTCTTAAACGCGATGGGCGCTTCCGTTCAGGGTGCGGGAACGCATATGATTCGGATTCTCGGCGTTCGCAAACTAAAAGGCGCTGAGCATCGCGTGATCAGCGACCGGATCGAAGCGGGAACGTATATCGTTGCCGCCGCTATTACGGGCGGGCATTTGATGATCAAAGGCTCGGATGCGAGTCACAATACAGCGCTAATTGATAAACTCCGTCAAACGGGCGTTAGTATCGCTACACACAACGGAACAATCGATGTGCGGGGCAAATCCGTTTTGCCGGTTAAGATTGCCACGCTGCCGTATCCTGGGTTTCCTACGGATTTGCAGGCTCAAATTACCGCGCTGATGTCCGTCACATCGGGCATTAGTGTCGTAACGGAAAAGATTTATCCCGAGCGTTTTATTCATATCAGCGAGCTGGGTCGCATGGGCGCTAATATATTTTTAGAAGGGGCAAGCGCGATTGTGCACGGCGTGAAAAAATTAAGCGGAGCGCCGGTCATGGCCTCCGACCTTCGCGCCTCGGCGGCTCTTGTCCTCGCCGGACTTGCGGCGCAGGGTAGAACGGAAGTACATCGCGTATACCACTTAGATCGCGGTTACGAGAAAGTTGAGCAGAAGTTGGCTAAAGTAGGTGCGCGTGTTTGGCGCGAAAAGGCATAATTTTACTTATTAATTTTTTCTTTTAATGTGAAAAATAGGAGAGCAATGTGTCAGTAAAAATCAGATTAAAAAGAACTGGAACCACGAAGAAAGCATTCTGGCGTGTTGTGGTAACCGATTCAAGAAACCCTCGCGAAGGTCGTTTTATCGAAGAAATTGGCTTTTATGAACCGGGCAAGACGCCGGCTCATGTTTCTATTAAGCTGGATCGATATAAATATTGGGTTGGTGTCGGCGCACAGCCGTCAGACACGGTTAGAAGTCTGGTCGACAAGGCCGGCGCGCGTTAGACTCTGGTTTACCGCCAACCTTTCTCGCAGCACGTTCCTGCCTCCGTTATCTCTAGAGGTACCGTGATTTCCGAAAAGAAAAATAAGGCCAACGTTCCCCCACGCCTTACCGTCGACGTTCTGACGCTTTTTCCCGGCATGTTCAAAGGGCCGCTTCAGGAGTCGATGATTAAGATTGCACAGAAAAAGGGGCTGGTTCGTATCAAGATTCACAACTTACGGACCTATACACAAGATCGACATAAGAAAGCGGACGATAAACCTTTCGGCGGCGGACCGGGCATGGTCATGAAGCCCGAGCCGATTTTTCGCGCTGTTGAAGACATTTGCGATGAAAATCATCATAAGATTTATCTGACTCCTGAGGGAAAACCGTTTACGCAGGTGATTGCAAAGCGCCTGGCCGGCATGAAAAAAGTTTTGCTGCTTTGCGGGCATTACGAAGGCGTTGACGAACGCGTTCGTGAGCATGTGATCGACGAAGAAATTTCTGTAGGCGATTTTGTAACGACGGGCGGGGAAATTCCGGCGTTATGTTTAATTGAAGCTATGGCGCGTCTTGTGCCGGGCGTTTTGGGCAACGAAGATTCGCTTGAGCATGAGTCTTTCAATAACGGGCTTTTAGATCACCCGCATTACACGCGCCCGCGTCTTTATAAAGGGCATGCCGTGCCGGAGGTTCTATTTTCCGGTGATCATGGTGAAGTAGAGCGTTGGCGAAAAGATCAGGCTTTGCACCGAACTAAAGAACGCAGACCCGATTTATTGTCATAAATAAACAGAGAGGATGATATATGAACAAGAAAATGGAACTTGTAGAAAAAAAGTATATGAAAGATAAGATTCCAAGTTTTCGCGTGGGCGATTTAGTGAAAGTTCACACCCGTGTTCACGAAGGCGATAAAACGCGCACGCAGATTTTCGAGGGCATTGTCATTCGCCGGCATGGTTCGGGTACGAGAGAATCCTTTACGGTCCTTCGAACAGAGCGGGGTGATCAAATCGAAAAAGTATTTCCGATCCATTCTCCCCATGTAGAGAAAGTTGTCGTAGAAAAGGCGGGCAAGGCACGCACAAGCCGTCTTTACCATCTTCGAGTAAAGAAAGAAGTCTTTAACTAATATTTAATTTTGTCACCCCCGCGCCGCTTGGCCAAGCGGCGGTCGGGCGCGCGGTCGGACCACACCGCGCGGTCGGCGCGGCGGGAATGACAAAGGGATCGATAATGGGCCTAAACTATCAAATCGGGCGCAAGGGCGAAACCATGGCGCGCGATTTTTTGGAATCCAAAGGTTACCGCGTAATCAAATCCAACTACCGCTGCCCCCTCGGGGAAATTGATTTTATCTGCGAAGAGGGAAAGACCACCGTTTTTGTGGAAGTTAAAACCCGTTCCCACACTCACGCCGGCGCTCCCGAAGAAGCCGTCCATTTTAGGAAACAGCAAAAGCTCTATCGCGTGGCCCAATGGTATTTGAATGAAATAAATTATCGTGGCGAACGACCTCTTCGTTTTGATGTTGTCAGCATTCTTACCGGCGTTCCTTCCGGTGAGCCTTCCTTAAAGATTTTTCAGAACGCGTTCGAAGCTTAAACTTTATAACTTGATTGTCCATTCGCCCTCTCTTATACTTAATTGTATATTTAAATGCGTTTCTATCTCTTTTTGCTTCCTCATGAAACTTAATGAACAAATAATTGCGTTATGCCGGTAAAACTCCTCAAAAGCGTTCTTGCTCCTATCCTGCGCGTTAAAAAAGATGAATGGCCCCAGGCTTTACTCACCTTTATGTATTTCTTTTTGGTGATTACGGCTCTATATATTATTAAACCTGTTCGCGACTCTCTTTTCATCGGCCAGCACGGCGCTAAAGAGCTTCCTTTTGTTAAGATTTTAATCCCTGTGGTTTTGGTGGCCATGGTTTGGGTCATGGTCGGGCTTGTCCGTTATCTTCGGAAAAATGTGTATCTCTCTTCCTGTGTGGCGTTTTCAGTCATTGTTCTTCTGGTTTTCTGGTGGCAAGCCGCCCAACCCCGCTTTTGGATCGCGTACACGTTTTACGTTTGGGTGGGTATTTATTCTGTTTTAAACGTTACGCTCTTTTGGACGGCAGCCAACGATATATTTGATGTAAGAGAAGCTAAGAGATTATTTGGCTTTGTAGGAAGCGGAGGTATTTTGGGTGGTATTGTCGGCTCTTCCATTACCGCTCGATTAGCAACGGTGGTTGGAACACGGTCGCTTCTTTTGATTGCTGCTTTTCTTCTCCTTTTTTGCATCCCCATTATCAATGTTCTTTGGGTTATTAAGCGTCCATCGGCCGCGTCCGGAGAAGTTGAGAATCCGGCATTCCGAATGGAAGATGTGCATCGAGGCCTGGGCGATTTTTTTAGAGCTCTTTCCGAAGTATTCCGCAATCGGTATCTGTTCATCGTTCTGGTCTTAATTTCGTTTGCCAAAATCGCTTCCTCTATCATCGACTATCAATTTAAAAATATTGTGGATGTCCTAGAACAGGATAAATTGACGGCTTCCTTCGGAACGTATTATCTGTACGCCAATGTCGTTTCGCTCGTGATTCAATTTTTTTTCACAAGCATAATTTTGCGGAAGCTCGGGGTTGTCGCCGCATTGTTTTTGCTGCCCATCGGCGTAGCCGCAGGATCGCTTGGCATTTTAATTCACCCGGAGCTTTGGGTTGGTCTCGGCGCCTGGATTTACGATAAAGGTATGAATTATTCGCTTAATCAAACCACGAAGGAAGTGCTTTATTTGCCCGTTGATCGGGAGACCCGCTATCGGGTTAAGCCGGTTATTGATATGGTCGGATACCGCGCGGCCGATACGATTGGCAATATACTTATCATTGCGTTTACCGGAGCCGGGGAATTTGGCATCCGCAAGCTGAGTTTAATAACGTTAGCCATCTGCGGTATGTGGGTGTTGGTTGTCATTATCATGAAAGGAGATTATCGAAACCGCCTTCGGACTTATCTTGCTAAAGGGCCGGTAGCGCAGAAAGGGAATTTGATCAGCCGCTCCATGGTTTTACTTTTCGGGTCTTTGCTGGACGGTATGGGTAAGCACCATAGGGAGGAACGGCTTTTTCTCATGCGCAGTCTCAATGTTTCTCGAAATACCGAAAACGCAGAAAATTTCAAATGGAAAATCCAACAAACCAAACCGGGAGAGCCCGTCTCCATATCAAAAATCTTGGAGGAAGAACGGCGGAGCAAGCATTACGATCAGGAAATCCAAGATTTGCTTGAAAAAGGCACCGTTGAAGAAGCCGGTGAGCGAATTTTATGCGTCACCCAATACCGAACCCGCTCGGCGCAGCGTATCGCTTCTTTAATGCAAAAATCTTCGTTTGCATCGATTCGTTTGGCCGGGACCATGACCGAATCTGCGTTTTTTACCTCAGCCGACTATCTTCGGGAACATATCGTCCGTCTCGTGGAAGATTCAAAAAAAGAGCAACAAAAGGAACTCGAATATATGTTTGAGGTGGCCCGCAAGCACGCACCTTCCGAATCCGAAGCGAGCGCTTTTGTGGCCGTTATGAGATCGCAGAAGAAAGAAGATGTGGAGGCAAACGCCCCGTGGCTTCGAAAAGGCGGCTGGGTAGTAAACGCCTTAGTGGAGTGCATTAACGAACAAAGGCTGGGCACAGAACTACGATACGGTCTTCCGCTCATGCTCACCATCATGCCTGTATCCGAAGCCGTAGAGACGCTCCAGGTGCTTCTTAGCCATCGAAATACCACGGTCCGGTTTCATGCGCTTAAATCTTTGAGTAAGCTTAAGGTGGCCAACAAAGAATTAGCGCTTGATCAAACCTTAATCGAATACGAAATTTTGCAAACAGCCGAGCGCTGGCATCACGCCTTTAAAATTAAAATGGCTTTTCGCTCGTATTGCCGGAAAAGAGGCGAAGTCGAGCAAACAGATGACCGGTTTCTTGAGGCTCAGGATCATCGTATGGATGATCTGGAGGAGCGTATTTTCAGGCTTCTCGGGCTTTTCTGCGGCTGCGAAGAATCCTTTCAAATTTATAACGCGCTTCAGCAAACCGACGCACAACTTCAAGCCAATGCGGTAGAGCTGCTCGATGAAATTCTTCCGCCCAGGTTAAAAACTCCTTTACTTGATATTCTTGACGAAGATGTCAGCGAATTTAGCGGAAAGTTGACCTTAGATGAAAAAGAAGTAGATGTCTACCTTAAAAAAATATTAATGGACGGCACGCGCTGGAATGGATTAAGTGCCATGACGCTGATCGCCCGTTTTGAATTGGACGGCTTCGATGAGGAGATTAAAAAACTCATGGAAGCCAGAGATCCGCTCATTCGAAATGTGGCCAAAGCCTTTGTAGAGGAATTCATTTTCACCGATGCCCGGTAGCCCATCCCCAGAACGCGTACCTCTAAGCGTCACCATCGTCACGAAAAACGAAGAAAAGCGTATTCGTGACTGCATCGAAAGCGTCCGGTGGGCCGAAGATATTTTAGTGATCGATGACGGAAGCACGGATAACACCGCATCGATCGCTCGTTCGTTGGGTGCTCGCGTTATTACGCGCGAAGGTGAAAAGATAAACGAAGGTAAGTTCCGCAACGGAACGCTTGAGAAAGTAAAATTTGATTGGGTATTAAAATTAGACGCGGATGAGCGGGTTACGCCTGAACTCGCCGCAGAAATTAAAAGCTTATTTAAAAAAAGCCCCCAATACCGGGGCTACGCCATCCCGCGCCGAAATTATATTGGTAGCTATTGGGTAAAATACGGCGGTTGGTATCCGGCCCGCCAGCTCGTGCTTTTTAATAAACAATATTTTCGCTGGGAAGAAGTCGAAGTCCACCCCAGAGTTTTTCTCGACGGTCCTTCCGGACAACTCCAAAACGACATCGTTCATTTTTCCTATCGGGATTTCACCCATTTTTTCGCGAAGTCCAATCAACAGACCACTTGGGAAGCACAAAAATGGCTTAAAGAACGTCGGAAAATCGGCCCTATTTTATGCGCGCGTAAAATGGCCGACCGTTTTTTTAAGACTTATTTTTTGAAACAAGGTTATCGTGACGGGTTTATGGGGTTTGCCATAGCCGTATTTAACGGACTTTACCAATTTGCAAGCTTCGCCAAATACTGGGAACTCCTACGAGAAGAAAAATCAAAAAAGAAATTAAGATAACCCCGCGTCGCCCAAAGGGCTCCTGGGGCGAGCCTTTGGAGAAAACTTGTGAAGGCTCAGACATTTGAATAGCGCGAATTCCGGATCATGGCATAACCTTTGATAAGTTCGGCGATGCCGTCGTCGAGTGAAAAAATCGGTTTAAACCCTGCCTTTTCGATCTTTTCATTAGAAACAATATAATCCCTCTTATCTACGTCCTCGCCGTATTCCGCTTCCTCGACCGAAAATTTTGGTACCTGCTTTTTGATTCGTTCGCAAAGTTCTTTTTTTGATACATTGGCATCGGAAAGACCCACGTTAAAAGCCTGGCCGCACATCGAATCGAAACGGTCGATTCCGTGTAGGAAAACGCGCGCTACGTCGCGGACATGAATGTAATTTCGCTTGGCGTGACTTTCGAACAGCACAATGAACCGATCATTTACCGCCCGGTAGGTGAAATCGTTAACGAGAAGATCGATTCGCATGCGGGGCGACATTCCGAAAACGGTGGCTAGGCGAAAGCTGATCGAATTCTTCCTTCTAAGAACGGCATCTTCGGCTTCTACTTTTAAACGACCGTAAAGCGATATGGGTCTGAGCGGAGATTTTTCGGTGCAAAATTTTCCTTTCTGACCGATACCGTAGCCGCTGTTTGTCGTGGGAATCAAAATACGCTGTTCGCGGCTCATGAGTTTAATCATCATGATAATGGCATCGCGATTGATGCTTGTTGCCGCAAGCGTATCCTGATCGCAGAGCGGTGCGCCGACTAGCGCAGCAAGAGGGATAACGATATCTGTTTTTTTCAGAAGCGCTTTCATCGTAGATTCCGATCGCACATCTCCGCGCACGATTTTGAAATAAGGATGAAAACAAACATGGGCCAGGCTGTTTTGACCGTACATAAAGTTATCGATGACGGTAACGCTGTGTTCTGCTTCCAATAATGCCGGAACAAGGATCGATCCAAGATATCCCGCTCCTCCCGTAACTAAAATATTCTGTCCCACGCATCACCTCGCATTTATGTTTTTAATTAACAGCTCGGCAAGCAGAACTGTTTTGCGGCGCCGTGGTTCGTTTGCATCCCTGCAAACGCCCACTGCTTCTCGCCGTTCGGTAACACAGTAGATGAGTCCAAATCAGTTGATCTACCGAACGGCTGCGAAAGCCGCCTCCAAACAGTTCTGCTTACCGAGCAACTTTTTGAACAATCAATTGGCGTCTCGCGCGTCCTGCTTCAATAGTTGCGGAGGCGCGTTGAATGAAACGTGCGTAGCGCAGGATGCGCGAAGCCGTTTCATTCCGAACGGAGTAAATGCCTTTGATGGCATTTACGTAGTGGCGACGCAGCAACTATTGAAGCAGGACGCGCTTGATCCGTTGAGTAATATAGCAATTTAAGTTGTTTGAGTTTTAAGATAATTGTTTTCATACCAAGTCAGGGTTTTGGAAATTCCTTCGTCGAGCGGAATCTTCGGAGACCAACCGAATTTTTTTTTAGCAAGGTCTATGTTAAGGGAAAGCTTAAACGGAATGGTTGGTTTGGATTTGTCGTATTCAATTTTTATTTTTTTGCCGGAAGCGCGTATGATTTGTTCCACCAGCTCGCGCACCGAAATTGATTTTCCGAAGCCGGCATTGACGAGCTCGAACGGTGCGGTTTGTTTACGTAAAGCGCGTTCCACAAATGAGATAAGATCGTCCACGTAGAGCAAATCCCGCTCTTCCGATCCGTCGCCCCAAACGGTTACTTTTCCATCTTGCGCATTCATAACTTTTGCTACGGTTGCGCCGAAGACATGGGACCTTTCAAGATCGTATTTATCATGAGGCCCATAAATATTCGAATGCCGGACGGCGGTATATTTGGTTTGACCTATCTTCGAGTAAAACTCGCACATTTTCTCGATGTATACTTTTGTCCAGCCAACCCCGAAATATTTATCGATGATCTGATAGTTGAAATCCGACTCTTTAACTGGCTCGCGTTGCTCCGCATACATGGTTGTACAGCTAAAAAATACAACATGTTTCACGCTGTGTTCGTGGCAAGCACGGAGTATAAGAGAATTCATTACGGCATTGTCTGTGACGTGGTAATAAGGTTTGGTAACAATATCTTTTGCGCCGGATGTCGTGGCTGCCGCTTGGATAATAATATCTTGTCCGCGAATTGCTTCACGAACCTGCTCTTTTTGCGTTAGGTCGGCTTTCAGTATTCTGAGGCGGGAATTTTTTTCAATGGGTGAGCGGAAGTGTGTAGCTGAAATTTCGTAATCCGGTTTCGACAGAAAATAGTTTGTTAGATTTTTCCCGATGAATCCGGAGGCGCCGCAAATGAGAATTTTTTTCTGTGCCATAGCTATTTGTGGGTTAACTCCGCGAAAATTAAACGTAAGATATCCATACCGTTCAGCAGGGGATTCATTTTTCGTATGCCGCCGATGCGTTTAGGTTCACTCGCCGGAATTTCAGTGACTTTCAATTTCTCTTTAGCGCATCGAATGGAGAGAATCGGCTCCATTCCGGCTCGCGGTACGTTGATGTGGAGTTTGTTTACGATATCTCTTTTGAATGCCCGCAGTATCACAAGAGAATCGGTATAATGACCACCAAAGCAAAGATTGATCATGGCTGTAAACATCCAATTCCCAAACGCGGTCACCGGGTCGTCATCCTCACTTTTCGCGCCGTCCAGATATCGGGAGCCGATGACCATATCGTAGCCTTCCTTCATTTTTTGAATAAGTGCCGGGATAGCTTCGGGAAGAGAATTTCCATCGGGGCTAAACGCTACAATAATATCTCCTTCCGCAACTTGGAGGCCTTCCCGGTAGGCGTTGGTGATACCTTTTGATTTTTGCATAATAACGCGATAGCCTTGAGCGCGGGCATATTCCACTGTGCCGTCCGTAGAATTTCCGTCCAGCACCAAGATTTCATCCACCCATTCCCGTTTTACACGGGGCATCACGGCTTTCATGCCTTCGATTTCATTGAGCGTGGGAACAAAGAGGGTGATTTTCATGATTATTTCGGACTCGCCGACTTTTCTTCTTTGGAAACCCGCTCACGCCAATAGTCGAGAAGGGATTTTACGCTTTCTTCGAAACTGTATTTCGGTTTCCAGCCCGTCTCTTTAAAAAATTTATCCACGCAAGGGATTTGAAGCGTCACATCGGAAGGCCGAAGTAAATGGGGATCGACTCGGCTGGGAATTGGAACGCGACTTTGTTTCTTAAGAAGCTCTAAAAATTCTCCCACGGTTAAATGTGTGTTGCCTCCGATATTATAAACTTCGCCCGGTTTGCATTTGACGGCTGTGACCCAATACGATTCCATGGCATCGCGAACGTCGATTATATTTCGAACCGAATTGAGATTGCCGTGCACCAGTTCTTTCTGTAAGCCGGCTTCAATTCGGGCTACCTGTTTAGCGAAAGAAGTAGCGAAAAGGTCCTCGCGTCTGGGATTGATGTAAGCAAACATGCGCGTTCGGATAATTTTCATTCCGTAACTTCGAAAATAGGTAAAGCCGAGCAAATCCTGCGCCGCCTTAGAAACCGCATAAGGACTCGAGGGCTGCATGGGGCAATCTTCCTTGATCGGGACATTTTTCGGATCCACTTGGCCATATACTTCGGATGTGCTGCAAAGTTGTATGATCGGGTCTATGCCGCTTAATCTCGCAGCTTCGAACAGATTGCATGTGCCGAGAATATTATTGCTGAGAAAGGCTTGAGGATTATCGAATGAATTTCTGACGTTGGCATACGAAGCCAGATGAAATATGGCGTCCGGCCGGACATTTTTCATGACTGAGAAGACAGTGTTGAAATCATTGAGATCGCAGTCGTGAATTTTTATTTTGTTCTGAATCGCTTTTAAATTATCTTTAGTAGCCGTGCTGCTCCATCGCGCGATGCCGTGCACTTCCACATCGGGATAATGGGCGACAATATATTCGGCGAGATAGCTTCCTCCCGAACCGGCCGCACCGGTAATCAAGACTTTACGGAAATTTTTCTCGTTTGATTTCATGAAAGGCTTGCCTTCGCCGGATTTTTTCTCTTCGGCAGGTCTTCTTTTATAAATTGATTGATAATATCCAACGATGTTTGTTTAAACGAAGGAAATACGGACGAAATTTTGTGGTTTGAAATAGCGCCTACCTTATAGACAAACGAACCGAATCGGGCTTTTCTTTTAAACGTTTCGGCAACGCAGGTGAGCGTTATATTTTTACTTGAAGCTACATTATAAATGCCCTGCGCGTTATTTTCAGAGGCATATTTTATGAATTCTGCAACCTGGCTGTGCCTAATATAATTTAAAGTCGACTCGGCGCTAAGCGAAAGCGACGGATTTTCTTCCTCAAATAACTTTATCAGAGAATTAGAGCGCGCATACGCACCGAGAAAAGAAGCGCAGCGCAGAATCAAATGATTATGACAAGTTTTCTGGACGATCGATTCGGACATAAGTTTGCAAAGGCCGTAAATATCAGATATCGATTCGAGAGAGATGTCTTCTTCTTCGCTGTGTACAGCCGAATTCTTTGGATAGACATCGACAGAAGAAATGTAGATAAATTTTTTATGGGGAATCTCGACGAGTTTCTCCGTTAATAAAACGTTATCTTCTAAAAAAGGAAAAAGCGATTTCGATGTGACAGACTCTGGCGGACGGCGTGCGCAGTGAATGATAAAATCAGCGCCGGCTTTTTTTATTTGATCCAGATTTGAATTTCTATGAAAACCGATGCCGCCAAAATATTCATGAAGAAACCGGCCGAGGCCACTCTGACTACCTGTTATGAGGAATTTTTCCATATGCGCGACCGGTTAGAAATATTTCGTTTCCGTAAAAACGTTATAACGTTTGCTCGCGGATTCTTTATTATTCCTGTACCATGCCATTGTTTCGCGAATGCCTTCTTCGATTGAAACTTCAGGCTCAAATCCCATAGCGCGGGCTCTTGATATATCCATCAAACGTTTCTTGTCGCCCGAAGGTTTCGATGTATCCCACGTAATCTTGGGTTTTTTTTCTAAATTTTTGACGATGAATTCCACGATTTGCCGCACCGAAACACCGGTCCCGCTGCCGAGATTCACGGGTTTTTCAGGTAATTTTTTCATGGCGAGAATCATTCCTCGAGCAACATCTTTTGCATGAATGAAATCCCGGATAGCCGATCCATCACCCCAGACGGTTAAAGGATCTTCGCCTTCAAGCGCCCGGCGAATAAGGGAGGGAATAACCATGGCATTTTCCGGATCAAAATTATCGTAGACGCCGTACACATTGGCGGGGCGCACAATCACAATATTTTTCCAGCCGTATTCGATAGCGTAGGCTTCGGCTTGAAGTTCGCCCATGCGCTTGGCCCATCCGGCAAAACGATCGTTTTCGGAAGGAAACGTTTTCCATACATCGTCTTCACGAAAAATTTCAGCCGGAGAATAAACGCCGATCGTGCTGGTGAAAAGATATCTTTTAGCATTTTGAATGCGCGCCGCTTCCATCATGTTTGTGTTGAATGTGATGGTCGGAACGAAAAAGCTGGCCGGCTTTTTAGCGGTCATGGCCGGGGAACCCTTGATGCCGGCCAGGTGGAAAACAAAATCAACACTATCGCAGACGTCCAGGCAGTTTTTAAGCTCCATTAAATTTACTTTCCGAAATTCAGCTTTGGGATGCGCACGCGAAGGATCGTCGAGCGATGCTATGCGCACTTTGGCGCCGTACTCAATGAGCATTTCGACAAGCGGTCTGCCGATCAGTCCTGTGCCGCCTGTAACGAGCACATTCTTTCCTTTAAAAGTATTTTCGGCGTTTGCGTTTGGCATTTCTAAAACGGGCCTTTGAATTTTTCTTCCCAAGAATAAAATTTCTCACCAGTTAGATCGGTTTCTTTTAGACCCAGCATCTTTTCAACCACCCGAATGATGGTTACGGCCGAAGGATAAAATGCATTCTCGAGAGGCCGGGTGGTCGGGCAGGGAATGTGCGGAAATCCGATGCGCTCTACAGGATTTTTTAATTTACCGAAACAGGCTTTTGAAATTTCGGCTGCCACTTCGGCGCTGAAGCCGCAGAAAGTCCAGTCATAATCGGCGGCGATCAAACGTTTGGTTTTATTCACCGATTTAATCACCGCGCGGGTATCAAAAGGAAATACGGTACGGACATCCAGAACCTCAATCGAAATTTTTCTTTTAGCCAGAATTTCAGCGGCTTTGAGCGCTTCCACGTTCATCCATGATGTGCATGCGATCGTAATATCTTTTCCTTCGCGGTGAACTTTAGCCTGACCCAATGGAATTTTTTTATTCAAATCCACTTCACCCATTGCATCGTAGAGCCAGCGGTGTTCCAGAAAAATAACCGGATTATCGTCGCGAATAGCTGACCGAAGAAGCCCGTAGGCGTCCTCGGGGGAAGAAGGCATGACAACTTTTAATCCGGGGATATGGGCAAAAATGCTTTGAAGCGATTTGCTATGCTGCGCTCCTTGGCCCCAGCCGCGTCCAATGATCGCGCGAATCACAAGAGGAACTTTTACTTTTCCGCCGGTTAGGAAATGCGTATTGGCGACCATATTTACGATCTGATTCATGGCGAGCACCATAAAATCAACGCGGATATGCGTGTGAACGGGCCTGAGTCCGCTTAAAGCCGCTCCGAGCGCAACGCCCGTCATAGCATCCTCGGAAAGTGGAGTACCGAAACAGCGCCGAGGGCCGAACTTTTCCAAAAGCCCTTCGGTGCTTCCAAAAATGCGTTTGTGATCGGGCACATCCAGTCCGAACACGAAAACATTTTCATCCGCCGCCATTTCGTCAGCGAGCGCCCGGTTAATTGCTTGTCTAAAGGTGAGGGTTGTTTTCATTGTACGTTATTCAGTATTTCACAAAGGCGTTCAATTTTTTCTGGAGGTAAATCAGGATAATTACCGATGTAAAAGCCGTAAAAATGAATATGCTCAACATTCGGATATTTTTTAAATTCTTTGTTGCCGAATAAACGCCTTAGATAAGGCTGCCTTAATTGATTACCTCCGCCTGAAGTCCCACGACGGTATTCAACTCCGTGGTGGTCGAGCGCAGCCATGACTTTCTTTGAAAATTTTGGGTCCGCTTTTTTTAGAACAAGTGTAAAAGCATAATTACTTATGCCTTTGAGATTAAGATCGGTGCGGTATTTTTCCGAATCCAGATTCTTCAAAAAATATTTAAAATTGCGGTTCCGCAGCTCAATTTCTTTATCCAAACGTTTGAGATGGCCCCGTCCCAGCACAGCGTTAATTTCGGTGCTTCGCACATTGTAAGCAGGAAAGGCAAATATAAATTCCGGATTTAAATCGGGGAATTTTTTTTGGAAATGTTTTTTCGTGCGTTCCAAGCCCGATTCACGCACAAGCCCGTGAGAACGAAGCATGCGGGCCGTCTCGTATATTTTTTGATCGTTGGTTGAAACCATGCCGCCTTCGATGGTTGTAAGATGGTGCGCGTAATAAAAGGAAAAATTTGAAACATGCCCGAAAGAGCCTACTTTTTTCCCTTTAAACGTCGCGCCATGGGATTCAGAGGCGTCTTCGATCAGAAGGATTTTTTTCTTTCTAACGGTATCGAGTAATTTTTGACTAAGGGCGTTAAATCCCAAAATGTGCGTCAAAAATACGGCTTTTGTCTTGCGGTTTATTTTGCGAATGACTTCGTTTTCATCCATGCCCAAAGTTTGTGGATTTATATCTACAAAAACCGGTTTAAATCCACATTGAAGAACGGAGGCGATATCGGATACCCACGTAAGCGGCGGAACGATTATTTCCCCGGTTCCAAAAATTTCACGTAAGGCCGCCATGGTTACCAAATTGGCCGAGGAACCGGAATTTACCATGACGCTGTACTTTACGCCGAGCCAACGCGACCATTCCTCTTCGAATGCATGAACATTTTTGGATTGGGTCAAAACCGGCCCCGTTTTTAAAAATTCAATCACAAGGTTGAGATCGGCCTGCGTAATATTATTTTGCATGAGCGGCCAGTTTAATTTTTTAGATTTAATTATTTTTGTTAAGAACATAGCCAAAGAGTGATCCTGCGGACGGAAAAGGCGCGGATTTTGCCGCCTCTACGCTTCGTTTTATTTTTGTATCGATGGTTTTTTGTACGTTTGAAATTTCTTCATCGCTCCAACCGAGCGAGCGAATCCAGCGCTCGGCTTGTAAAAGCGGATCCTTATCTTTGTGGGCAACTTCGTTAGGTTTCGTTCGATAACCGGACTGGAAATCTTCGTGAACTCCGACATGTTCCAAATACCTGAAATAATCAAAAACAAGAAACGCCGGTTTGGGATCTTGTTTCATTTTTTCGATGACAGAATGAGTCGTCTCTGTAATTTTCTGCGGAATATAGCCTTCGCTTGCGGCAGCGTGACAGTCAAATCCGCTTACGGCGGTGAGCGGTGATTTAAATCCCTGGCGTTCGTGAATAGGCGTGTGAATGGCCAGCTCGTTATTTTCGCACACAAATAAAATTTTAAGTTTGCGCAAACAAGCAAAATTGAGGCTCTCCCAAAAAGCGCCTTCTTCCATGCCGCCGTCGCCAAAAAATACAGCGACATAGTCTTGATTGCCTTTATAGCTATTGGCAAATGCTGCACCTACGGCCGGAGGAATAGTCGTACCTACTACGGCGGAGGTGAGAAAAAGACCTTGTTCCGGCGCCGTTAAATGCATGGATCCTGCCAGGCCCGATGCACAGCCGGACGCTTTTCCGAATAATTCGCCGAAGAAAGCGTCGGTATTTTCTGTGACGGTTAAATAAAGACTGTGATTGCGATACGTGCCAAATGTTTTGGTTGCCGGAGGCAAACAAGCGAGAACGCTCGCCGGAATGGCTTCGGCTCCGTTGGAAAGATGAACCGGTGTTTTCATCTGGTCCTTCGGGTATTCTCTGCGAATGGTTTCTTCGCATTTCCGCGCGAGGTATATTTTTCTAAAAATATCGAGTGCTTTTTCTTTGGAAATAGCGATGGGATCGGTTTGATGCATGGTTTCCGGCAGGTTTGGGTTTAAGAGAAATTATCTGATTCGTAAAGAACAATTTTACTGCCGTTGGATTCAAAACGGAATGTCACGTGGATTAGTTGTTTCAATTTTTCTTTCACGCGCTTTTGATCTTCCGGTTTGACAAAAAAGAGGATAAATCCGCCGCCTCCCGCCCCAAGAATTTTTCCGCCGAGCGCGCCCGCGGCTAACCCAGTTTTATAAATTTCATCTATGGCCGGTGAAGAAATATTGTCCGCGAGGCTCCTTTTATATTGCCAAGCTTCATGTAAAAGCTTGCCAAACTCATCCAAGGATGCGTGCGATCCGTTTAAAATAGCCAGAGCCTGGTCCACCATCTCGTACATTCGTTTAAGTTCTTTTTGTTTATTTTGGATATTGGCTACTTGCGCTTTGGCTACTTCGGGTGCCAAACGTGAGAATCCGGTGAAGAAGAGCATCAAATGATTTTGGAGCATTTCTAACTTTTCAGGTTTGATAATCACCGGACTCGCATCGAATGTGTTGTCCGTTTTAAATTGAATTCTTCGAAAGCCGCCGTAAGCTGCAATTACGGAATCTTGTGTTCCGACGCATTCTTTGAGAACTTCATGTTCTATATGGAGGGCGCTTTTTGCCAGATCCCGTTTCGAAATAATTTCGCCCCGCAATGCTTTGATTGCATTGATCATGCCGACCGTAAAAGTGGAGCTGGTGCCCAGACCCGATCGGGCAGGCAGGTCGCCATCGTGGTGAATTTCGAGTCCTTTACCGACTTTCAGTGTCTGAAGTACTGCGCGTACGGCGGGATGTTGGATCTCAGAGAGTTGGTTGACGCATTCCACTTTGGAATAAACAACTCTGTATTGATAGCCGAAAAAAGGAGGGAGATGACGAAGGCTTATATAGCAATACTTATCAATGGCCGTAGATAATACGGCGCCACCGTGGTTGCGATACCAATCGGGATAATCAGTACCACCGCCAAAGAATGAAATTCGAAATGGAGTCCGGCTTATGATCATGAGGATTTTTTCGAGCTGAGTTAACTAAGTATACTGAGATAAGCCTTAAATTCCATATAAATTGGAGGGAAATAAGTGGCCGATAATAGTTTTCGGATTTCGTTTAAAGCCGGAATTCTTTTTATCCTTGTATTTTTGGTTAACTTTTTCGTTATCTGGCATTTTCATAACCGGTTTTGGTGGCCGTTTGATGATGGATATTATGCTCATGTAGCCGAGCGCCTTCTGGAAGGCGACGTCCTACATAGGGATGTTCAGGAGCAGCATGGGGGATATATAAACTTCGTGAACGCTACAGCGCTCCACTTTTTTGGAAGACGGCTTGTAAGTCTTCGCTATCCCATCGCGTTTCTTACGTTAATTCAGGCGTGCGTAGTCTATTTTCTTTTTATGTCGAAGGGAGCTTGGATTGCTTTTGTCGCTTCACTTTGCATCACATGTTTCAGTTTCATACAATTTCTGAACCCCACTCCTAATTGGTATTGCCTATTTTTGGCCATTGTTTTGGTCTTGAGTTTTCGGTATCGGAGCAACGGAAGTTTCATGGCCGGCTTTATCGTGGGTATGGTATTCCTTTTTAGGCAGCTTACGGGTGTTTTTATAGCCATGGCAGCTTTTATTTATTTGCTTATTGAAAGACAGGACAAACTAGAAGATCAGAAACATGGTTTTCTGGCCAAAGCGATCTTGATTCTTTGCGCGATTGGGGTCGCTATTTATTTATCTTTTGCGACCGATCTTGTAGGTATTATTCTTGTAGGGATATGGCCGTTTCTTTTGATCGTTCGCTCTGCATTTTTGGTCCAAAGAAACAACAAGGAAGTTTCAAAGCTCTCCGCCCGTTTTCTGAGTGGGTTTTTGATGGCATTTGTTCCCTTGTTGATCTATCACCTGATGCATGGATCTGTTTATGCATGGTTTAAAGATACGCTGCTAGAAGTTATGCATATTATGCATTTTCCGCATCTCAAGGGGCCCAGCTATCAGTATCTGCTGTGGGGAGGGGTTTTTCAAATGTCCGAGTCCCATGGGGATATGTATCGTTTGCTTAACGGACTTTATTGGGTGTTGCTTCCGTATATCCATTTATGCAACGGAGTCATTACTTTTTTTGCCTTGAAGAAAAATGTCCAAGCTCTACAAAAAATGTACTTACCGCTCATTGCGTGTTTTTATTCACTCGTTGCTTTGTTAAGCCAGCACCAACTCTATCTCTATTACACAGTCGGTTTGTCGCTTTTGAGTTTGATCTGGGTAGTGTCTCAGCGGAGCTTATATCAAGCTAAGGTGGCGTCCGCCTTGGTTATTTTCCTTAGCATAGTAGGAGTGTATAGTCACGCCGGACAACCATTTACCAGGAATGTGTACGAGACATTTGGAGGTACGAAGAAAAACTATGTATCGAGCGATTCGCTCAAGCGAGCGGGTTTGTGGATTCCGGAAGAGGAGCTAACGATATACACACAGCTCATGCGTTTGATAGAAACGGAGACGGTAGATGAGGAAACTATTTTTGTATTTCCCAACAATGCGGAAATTTATTTTTTGAGTGAGCGGAGAAATCCGTTTCGTTTTTACAACACCGCGCTGGGCTTGCTTACTGAGGCAGATGTGGAACAAACGCTATCGGAGCTTTCAGCACGCCCGCCTAAGTTAATCATTTTCCATGTCGGTGATAAATACGAAACACCGCAAATTAAACCGATCTTAAATTTTGTGCGTAATCATTACGATCTTATCAACACCCTTTCTTTCTTCGAAATTTACCGTCGGCGTTAGAGATCAGTCCAAGCAACGGCAGAAGTAATAACGCGGCGGGTTCGGCTGCTTCGGTATGGACGGGGCGAAAACGGCCCTCCACATCGGTCCCCGGTGAAAAAGCCAAGCCGGTCTCAGAAACGGTCAGGTGCTTGGCAAAAGCCCCCGACCCTTCCGGAAAGCGAGTCAGTGATTGATCGAATCCAGCCTCGCGGCCGTAAACCACTTGATCGATAATTTGATTCAACGCATCCCGAAGGATGATTTGGTCGCCGGTGTTATTTAAATTAAGCGAATGGCCGCTGGCCACAACAGCCTCATATAAGGAAGTATCCAATATTCCTCCCCCGAAAATAACCAGCCGTTCTTCAGGCAAAAGCATGCTCTCTTCGGCAAAAATATGCCTGATCCGGACGCTATCGGATAATGTCCAGTTCGAAATATCAACGCTCGAAGGGCTCGTATTGAGCAATTCTACAAACTCATCGTCGGAGGCATTTCTTATACCGTCACCGTTGGCATCACCGAGAATTCCGTTTGGCGGGTCCGCCAGAAATTCGTTAATAAAAATCGCGGCACCGACTTCTGCCGTCGGAAAAATTATGATCCCCATAAAAACTATCGTTATACCGATTATCCAATTCTTCTTCATCTTATTCTCCTTTTGTTTTTTACGTTAACGTATCCCCAGCGCCGCCAGGTCCTCAATGTGCTGAGGATGGGGGTCGGGAAATTAATCTTTTAAGCGCAAGGCATTTCCCGACCCCTCACCACCTACGATCCAAACTTCTGTACTGAACAGCTTCCGCAATATGTGCTTCAGTGGTCACATCGGATTCCTCCATATCTGCAATGGTTTTCCCAACTTTTAAAATCCGGTGAAAGGCACGTGCGGAAAGGTGGAGATTTTGCATGGCTTGGTCGAGCAATCTCATCGCGTTTTCCGTGGGATGGCAATACGTTTGAATCAGCCGCGAAGGCAGGGCACCGTTGGTTAAAAAAGATTTTCCTTTATACCGTTTCCTCTGAATTTCCCTGACGCGCATGACTCGTTTACGTATGATTTCTGAATTTTCACCATCGGCGGTCGAACGTAGGTCTTTGTAATCGAGGGGCGGGACTTCTAAATGAATATCGATGCGATCGAGAATCGGTCCGCTGATACGGCTATGGTAACGGCGAATTTGCTCGATGGCGCAGCGGCAGCGTTTGCGAGGATCAAAAAGGAAACCGCACGGGCAGGGATTGGTCGCCGCAATTAAAAGAAATTGTGCCGGCAGGCGAATTCCCGAACGAACCCGCGAAATTTGAATATGCCCTTCTTCAAGCGGGCCCCGGAGTGCTTCGAGAGCATCTCTTCGAAATTCCGAGAGCTCATCTAAAAATAAAACGCCGCCATGAGCCAGGCTGATTTCGCCCGGGCGCGGAAAGGAGCCCCCGCCTACCAGTCCGGCTGTTGAGACAGAATGATGCGGAGCACGGAAGGGGCGCCTTCCCAGGCTAAATTCACTTATGGAGCCGGCATGGGTGACGCTGTAAATCCGAATGATGGTGAGAAGCTCTTCTAATGTGGAGGGTGGTAGGATCGACGGGAAACACTTTGCCATAAGCGTTTTTCCGGTGCCGGGGCTGCCGACTAAAATCATATTATGACCGCCGGCAGCGGCAACTTCAAATGCCCGGCGCGATACCCGCTGCCCTCGAATATGGCGCCAATCGTATTCGTAAACATTGTCCGTTTCTATTTTGGGCAAACGATACGGAACACGATCGAGTATCTTCTCGCCGTTTAGTTTGGCCACCACTTCTTTTAGATTCGTCGCGCATTCCACCGTGGCATTTTCGGCAAGCGAAGCTTCGTCGGAATTTTCTTTTGGGATTATTAGAGTAAGCCCAATATCGCGAAAGAGTAATGCAGCAGCGAGGATTCCCTTCGTCGGTTTAAGCGATCCATCGAGCGCTAATTCTCCTAAAAAGGCGTGGCGATCGAGATGGGTTGTCTTAACATGGCCGGATGCGGCCAACCAGCCGATGGCAATGGGCAGATCAAAAAGCGGGCCTTCCTTTTTTGTATTGGCCGGCGCTAGATTAATCGTCACACGTTCCGGCGAAAGCTCAAAGCCGCTATTGCGAATAGCGGCGCGGACACGTTCTTTACTTTCTTTAACGACTTGATCGGGCAGGCCGACAATCGTTATTTGCGGTAATCCGTGCGCGACATCAACCTCAATCGTGACCGGATACGCATCTATACCCAAAAAGGAAGCGCTCTGTATTTTAGCTAGCATGCTTGGATTTGTTTTGATGAGGGGATTAAGAGGGAATGAATTAAGTACAACTTATTTATGTCATATTAGCAATCACCCTCGCAACTGTCAAGGTGATTCTTGGCGAGCCTGTTTTGCCTTGTTTTGTATCAGGAGAAAGCTTATAATCCTCTGCTTTTTTGAGGTGAATTCTCTAAGGTTTTAAGAACGCGAGAGAGGGTGCTATCGAATCCGTTCAACCTGGGATTTCCATTGGTAGAGCTTATGTAGCCGTCATTAGCGTTTGGACGCTGGCTCAGCTTATCAAGGTTTTCCGGGGGATAAGGCGAGAAAAGCGTTTTGATTTCCGGTGGCTTTCCGAAACCGGTGGCATGCCGAGTTCTCATTCGGCTGCCGTTTCCTCGTTAACAACGGCCGTTGGTCTTTATTACGGATTCGGCTCCATACCGTTTGGCATTTGCTTGCTATTTTCTTTGATTATTATGTTTGACGCCGCCGGTGTTCGCCGTTCTGTCGGGCGTCAATCCATTTTGTTAAATCGCTTAATCGATCAGCTTTCGAAAAAAGGCGTAATCGAACATCGGCAAATTAAAGAAATTTTGGGTCACACGCCCATCGAAGTATTTGCGGGAGCGCTTTTAGGCATCGTAGGCACACTAATCATTGTTCTTGTCCGGCCATAATCTATGAAAAAAACTAACTTCTGCGCGATTGTATTTTCTTTCGTGCTTTCCTCAGCTTCCTTTCTGCATGCCCAGGAAGGCAGCGGTGTAGTTTTGAGCCCTGCTACGCCGGCCGCTAGCCAACAAGCCGATCGCGAGCAATCACTTCCGTCGGATAAAGAAAGGGCCGAGACGCTTCTTCGGGAAGCCCGGGAATTCTTGAAGCTGGGTCAGGTGAAGGAAGTAGAAGACAGGCTTTCCGAAGCTCTTACGCTCGGCGACCGTTTGGATACGGTGAGTGAAATTCGAAAAGTAGTCGGAGAAATTAATACGGAACTGCTGTTTTCGAAAAAAGAAGCCGGCGCACATGAAATTTATACGGTGAAGGCCGGCGATAATTTGGCCAAAATCGCAAAAAAATACAATACGACGGTTGGGCTCATTATGCGTTCAAACGGACTTCAAAATTCAATCATTCGTGCCGGAGAAAAATTAAAAGTTTCAACCGCCGAATATTCTATACGAGTCGATAAATCCGATCGCACATTGACGCTTTTAAGCGATGGGAAATTTTTTAAGGCTTACCCCGTCGCGGTGGGTAAAGCAAACTCAATTACTCCAGTTGGGTCATTTTCGATCGAGAGTAAGCTTGAAAACCCTGCCTGGTTTCGTAAAGGCAAAGTTATTCCCACCGGAGTTCCGGAGAATATATTAGGGACACGTTGGCTGGGTTTTTCTATTCCTAGCTACGGCATACACGGCACGACACTTCCGGAAACCATCGGTACGGATGCCACTTCGGGCTGTATACGAATGTTTAATGAGGATGTAGAGGAACTCTACGACATCATTCCCGCCAAAACCTGGGTAACCGTTACCGATTAGTTCCCATGTCCAGAACCGGTAAATCAAAAAGAGCGTCTACCAGAACCCCCTCTTCCGCTTCTATGTGGGCTAATGATCTTCAGAAGAATTCTCTTCCTTTTGAAAAGCCCATCGTCGAGCTGGAAAGAAAGATTGAGGAGCTTCGCGCGCTTTCCAAAGATGGCATAGATCTTACCGGCGAAATCAAAAACCTCGAAAAGAAACTGAATACTTTAAAAGAAGAAATTTTTTCAAATCTTGGTCCGTGGCAAATCGTACAAGTTGCCCGCCACCCGCTTCGTCCTTATACGCTCGACTATATTCACCACATTACAGAGGATTTTGTGGAGATTTACGGCGACCGGCTGTTTAGCGACGATAAAGCCATTGTCGGAGGGCTGGCGCGAATCAACGGCCGGAGAGTAGTTATCATTGGGCATCAAAAAGGCCGGGACACCAAAGAAAATCTGCTTAGAAGTTTCGGCAGCGCTCATCCCGAAGGGTACCGGAAAGCCATGCGCATTATGAAAACGGCGGAAAAGTTTTCTTTGCCCATCATTTGTTTGGTAGATACGCCGGGTGCTTATCCGGGAATCGGTGCGGAAGAAAGAGGCCAGGCCGAAGCCATCGCTTACAATCTCAGAGAAATGTCCCAGCTGGCCGTTCCTATTATTGTTATTGTGATCGGCGAAGGAGGCTCGGGCGGGGCGCTGGGCATCGGTGTCGGTGATTACATTATGGTTATGAATTATGCCTATTACTCGGTTATTTCGCCTGAAGGATGCGCCGCCATATTATGGAAAGATGCCAAGCGCGCACCGGAAGCAGCCGAAGCTCTAAAGTTGACGGCCAAAGAGTTGTACAGCATGGAGCTCATCGATGAAATTATTCCCGAGCCCACAGGCGGAGCTCATCGTGATATTGCGCAAACGGCTGAAAATGTGAAAAAATCTATAGAAGCTGCCCTTGAAAAATTATCCGCATTCAGTAAAGAAGAACTGGTTGAGCGGCGGTATAACAAGTTTCGTCGTGTAGGTGTTTTTAAAGAAGAAAAATCTTCTTCTTAGTTTCTATTCAAGTCGTAAAGTTCAAGCCTTCTTTAGCCGATAATGTTCTCTAGAAATTAAGCCGTTATTTATAACCGCTCAGATCTTTTGGAAGAAGCCTTTATGCCGGCCACCTTCGATATAAAAAGAAGAAAAAACCAACATAAAGGGGTCATCGATTTTCCCCAAGGCCTTATTGGTTTTTCATCCGTCAAACGGTTTATTCTCATTGAAGATCCTTCTTCGAAACGATTTGTTTGGCTCTCCGGCGTTGATCAGCCGGAGTTGTCGTTTTTGCTCATCGATCCAAAAGCTGTTGTCAGTGAGTATGAAATAGAAACAGGTAAGCGTGATTTGGAATTTCTCGGGCTGGATTCTATAAACGACGCGCATACGTATGTAATTGTCACGCTTCCTCGTAATGCAGCGGAAGCAACAGTCAATTTGAAAAGCCCCGTTCTTATTAATACAAAGACAGGTCGTGGAATGCAAATCGTTCTTGAGCAGGGATGCTATCCGACACAACTCAGCCTTCTAAAGGAAGGCGATCCCGCCAAGACGTTGTCCAAAGTCTAGTTTTTCCTGCAGAAAGAGGTTTTTCATGTTGGTGTTATCCCGTCGTTCAGGTGAAAGTATCATTATCAACGATAACGTGGAAGTCAAAATCGTTGAGATCAAAGGCGATTATGTAAAAGTAGGTATCACAGCGCCGCGCTCAATTCCGGTTCACCGCAAGGAAATTTTCGAAGCCATTCAGCGTGAAAATGCGCGGGCTGCGCAGTCTCAAACCAATAAAGAAGGGGTTGCAGAACTGGAAAAAAATCTGGATGAGCGGTCAACCTTGCCCGAACCTGGAAAAGAAAAAGATCCGGAACCTAAAAAGCGTCCAAAGAAACCTTCCTCATAAGTATTCCCTGCAATCGTTCGCGCCTCTTCAACATATAGGTACCACCAATTTATAACCCCCTATATATGGGTGGTTTTGAACTGACCTAAGTCATTTTCACGTTTCAACTTAAAAAACTTTGACACATACACAGAGCCTGGCTAGATTGTGCCATGTTTACGAAACGTAATTTACAAAACGTAAATTACATCTTATGGCAAAAGCAGACTCCTTATATGAATCGGTCCCTCCGTATTTGCTTCCCTTGCATTCATTTTGTCTTCTCGCAATGCTTTGGCCTATGTTGACGGGCTTAACCCTTGCGCGCGAGCAGGAACAAAGCTCGCCTTTGGAAATAACGGATCGCCAGTCCGGTAGAGAACAGGAACGAACGGTAGAGCGCGATATTGCTATGAACACGGCGGTTGCCAATAGTTTTTTAAATGAAGGAAAGGCGAAGGACGCGTTAGGCCTGTACAAAGAAGCTATTAAAAGCGCTGCGTCCAAGTCTGAACAGGCGCGTTCCGTGACTCATACTACTGCGCCGGGGAAAGAATGGACACCAAACGAACTTCTCTCCGGAAATTTCTCGTCTGGTCAGAAAAAAGAAATCATAAACGATTTACTTTCGAAAGCGAACGCTTGGCTTGAACAGAGCGAGTACGATCAGGCGGTAGAAACGTTTGAGAAGATTTTTTTGCTGGACTCCCTTCATGGGAAGGCGTCGCGCGGAATTGATAAGGTCCGCCGCCGGTTGATTCAAGAAAAAGAAAAGGAAGAAGAAGTTCTCTCGAGAATAAATGAAAACGAAAATGCCGAAACCATTCAACTTGAATTGGAACATGCCGAGAATGCTTTAAAAAATGGGCAAAGCGCCGAGGCCCGGGTGCATTTAAATCGAATACTCTTAATCGATTCGGAAAATCGCGAAGCCAGGAAACTTCTCGGCCGGCTTGAGGAAGAGAAGTAGTGTCGCGGGAAAAACTTTACAAAATCGGCGAAATTATAGAAGAAACCGGTTTATCGCGTCAGACCATACATAACTACACGCTGACCGGCCTTATACAGGAAAGGAAAAGAACCCTTTCCGGCCATCGTTTATACGATGAGCACGTGTTTGAACGACTGGAGCAGATCAAAACGCTCCAGGGTAAAAATTATACACTGCAACAAATAAAAAAAATCCTAGCGGAGGGGACATGAGAACGACGAAAAAAACCGTACGTTCAGAAAAGCAACCGGATGAAACGCTGAAGAAATGGCGCGCATACAAAAAAACACATTCGCCCGCGCTAAGGGAGGAATTGATCATTCGTTATTTGTATTTGGTCAAGTATGTTGCGGGCCGTGTGGCGATCGGACTACCGCCCAACGTGGAATTTTGCGATCTCGTGAGCTACGGGATTTTGGGCCTCTTCGACGCTATTGAAAAATTCGATCCGGAACACGGCAATAAATTTGAAACGTATGCCGTATCGCGTGTGCGAGGAACCATTATGGATGAATTAAGAAAACTCGATTGGGCACCCAGGCTTCTCAGAAAACGCGCCCGGGAGCTGGACAAAAAATCTCATCTGCTCGAAGATCGTTTAGGCCGTGCACCCACCGACGATGAACTGGCCAAATCCATGTGCATTAGCCGTGGCAGCCTTCGTAAACTTCATTCTGAGCTTTCCTCAACCACGTTTCTTTCGTTGGATGAAGTTTGGCAGAACGACGATGGTAATAAACCCATTTCCCGGCTTCAAACCATAGAAGATTCTTTGGTGAATAACCAGTTTATGTTTGTCCATCAAAACGAAGTGAAAGAATTGCTGGCTAATGCGATCGATGAATTGCCGGATAAGGAAAAATTAGTAGTGATTTTGTATTACTACGAAAGTTTAACGCTGAAAGAAATCGGCGCTGTGCTGAACGTATCCGAATCCCGCGTATGCCAAATTCACACCAAAGTTATTTTAAGACTGCGGGGCATGTTGAAACGTCTTGGTGAAGTTGTCCTGGAGGCGTAGGTTTTTAAATAAAATTTTTTAGCATCTGAAAAAATCATCGCTTCAAAAATTCTTCTATTGCTTTGCGTTCGCCGAAGCAAGAAGGAAATTTTTTTCTCTTTCTGTCTCGTTAAAGTTTCCCACCGGCTAGCCGATATCCATCTTGAAGTACCGTTTCTGCATGTCATAAGCAGGAAATTCGGCATAATCCTTTATTTTATTGCGAGTTACGATATTTTTAAGGCGGTGTTTTGTGAGTAACGATTCAGAAGAGGTCCGGTCGCGGCTGAATGGGAAATTAGAGCAATATAAAGAACTCGTTAACGCTCTTCCCGAACCCAACGAAGGCCGTATCGAAGAATTAAAAGCCGCCGTTAAGAACGGCACATTGATAACGCCCCAAGCTATTCGCGGCGCGGCCAACCGGTTGTATGAGGTCTTTAAGAACGGACAGCCGCCGAATTAAGAATTACAATCCCGAGCGTTGTATCCAGCGTTTAATACAATCCAACTTCATAAAATATTTCCAACACGTCTGATCTAAGAAGTTTTCGATCATGAGCATCGTGATTCCCTGATCGACACCCAACCACTCATCGGCCACCCAATTTTCATCTACATTAAACGCGTCACGGAAGCCGTATTTTCCGTAAAGTCTTTTTTCGCTTTCCTTATAGTAACTCAGCAGCGCTTCGTAGCTTTCCTGCGGCGTGAACGGCAAAGAAGAAATGGCTCCGTAGGGAGCAATTGTGCCGTCGTGCAAAGCGAGCCCTGGACGGGCACCGTAGGCCCGGTAACCGTTAGGGCCAAGGCTGGCGGTGAGTCCCCAGCTGACGGCGCTGTACGTTTTATATTTTCCGGATTGTTGAAGGCAAAAAGCTTTGTTGGCCAACGTTGCTTGAACGGAATTATCGAAGTAATTGATGCCTTGATCGGAAAGCGTTCGAAAATCAATAAACGCATGTGGAAATTGGTACGTGAAAAGACTTCCCGTATGAGCGTAGACCACTTTATGTCCTTCGTACTCATCTTCCAGGCGATGCCATGCGTTCCAAATTTTGGCAGGAGGTGGATGTGTTTTCGAGCCGAGCGCCAAAGCTTGTAAAATCAAATGTTCATTATACGAATCCCAGTAATAGGGTAAAAAACCGGATTCCGGTTTCCATCCGTGGCTAAGCTGGTCCGTTCCGTTCCTCATCCAATTCCAATCGATCCGGTCGTACAGTTGCCCGGCGATGCGTTTGACCTCTTCTCCCGAAAAAATCTCGGCGGCAAGAAGTGCGCCGGCAATAAACAAAGCCGTATCGATCGAACTCACTTCCGACCCCCAAGCTCGCTTACCGTTATGCGGCGAAACGAAATGATAAAAAAAGCCTTTTTTATGCTCCGTCTGCGTTAATGCAAATTTAAGTGTTTTCTTAACGCGATTGTAGGCTTGGCTCCGGCTCGTCCACCCGCGTTCGGAAGCGATGGCGTAAGCAACAAGTCCGAACCCGGTAGCTGCGATCGATGCCGGCGAGCCCTGTCTGGAAGAATCTTTGACGAGCCCCGTAGTGGCGTGTGAAAGCTCAAAAAAATAACGAGCCGTATCTTTTTCTATTCGAAGAAGGGTTTCACGATCTTTGGGGGCGATCGCTGCAAAAACATGTTGGGAAGGACACAGAGGAGAAAGTATAACCAGCAGGATAAGCCCACCCGCCGGCAAAACTTTTAGTCTAGAGCGAAAAATATTTATCCGGCGGGGCGCCTTTAAGCGCGCCACGGTCATGAGGTGTGGAAACGATTCAGTTCGTTTAAGATTTGATCTTTAACAGGCGGTAGGTTGACCTGGGGCCCGAGTTGTTTTAAACGCTTGACCGAGCTTTCCAGACTTTCAGCCATGCCGTTAAACGTTTCCATGATTTCGACGGCTTGATCGCCTTTTCGCAAGTGGCCGCGGACCGTCAAATCGCCCGATGCGATTTTTTTCATACACTGATCAATCCGGTAAAGGGGGCCGGCAATCCGGTGGGTAATAAACATGGTCCACGCGGTAACGAAAATAGCCAAAAGACCCAATTGCCAGAAAAGCCGTCGATTGGTCCGCGCCATGATATCTTTAAAAATTTCTCTTTGCCGCATACTTAAAAGATCCGTTTCTTTAAAGAGTGCCAATGTGGAAAAACGACGTTCGCTAAACGGCCTACGTGCGTATTCGTAATCCGTTTGTCTTGCGGCGGTGAGTAATTGATACCGGACGGATTCATCGGAGAATTCATCGATCACCGAACCCCAGATTCCGAAATACATGGCAAAGATGCTAAATCCGGAAACAAAAAGTAGCGCAACACAGATCATGGCCATGTAGCGGACTTGCATTTTTTTATTAACGAGGTACTGACGGCGTTTGTACGGGCGATTTGCCATAGCAGGCTCCTTCGTATGGGAACGGCTTATTTTGAATTTCCATAGTATAGAGAATTCGTGAATGGTAGTCAAAAACAATTATTACAAGTCCCTATGATTCAAGGACTTAAATAAATTACCGTTTGGCGGGAGAGCTTTTTTAATAATGGAAAGGAAGGGGGGTTGACATGTTATAGGCCATATAGTACACTTTACATGTCAACTTAAGATAAAGGGATGCATTCCTTCACTTCAAAAGTGGGGGAATTCTTTTTCCCCCAAACTTAAACCGCTTTAATAAAGGATTGTTTAGTTTTTGTTTTTTAATTTTTCCGGATCGATTTCTAGGAGGCCGCCAATAAAATGTTCTCGGTAAGTTATTTTCGAGCTAAGTATATTAGCCTCATTACTGTGGTGTGCTTTGCCATGACCACAACCACATGGGCACTTCCTTCGTCAGCCCATCTTTCGCAGTCGGTTGCCCCAGCTATTAAGAGTGTTGAGATTCCTGAAGAGTTGGCTTCCATCGAACAAACGTTTCAAAGTCAGGCTCCGGATCGGCCCTTAGTTATTCATATTCAGAACGCTCACGCCAATATCGAATCCCAATTTCAAATCCGTTCCATTCTCCGCTACATGTTTCAAAGAGTAGGCTTGCGGCTCGCTTTAGTGGAAGGTGCTGTCAATCAACTCGATCCCTCGCTTCTTCAATTTTTCCCCGATCAAGATTTGAACGTGAAGATTAACGAACAATTGGCAACGCAAGGAATGGTTTCGGGTGTGCAACTTTTCCTGCTGGAATCCGGTAATGAAATGAAAGTGTTTGGAATCGAAGACGCAAAGCTCTACCGCGAAAACCTTGCTAATTTCAGGGACGTTATGCGGGATGAATCTACGATTCAGAAGTTTCTTTCCCACGGTACGGCTATTCTCACCAATTTGGAGCAAAAACTTTTTGCCCGAGAACTTGGTGAATTCATGACTAAGCGTAAGGCCTTTAATGAACATCGACTGGACCTCGTAGCCTACGCCGATGAACTTCGAATTTTGGCACGGAAACATCTTAATCTGGATCTTGGCCGGGCGGATTCCCAATACGAATGGCCGTCTCTGGTGAGATTGATCATGCTCAAAAACGTTGAAGAAATCGATAAGAGTATGTTTGAAGCCGAGTACAAACATTTGGAAGCAAAACTGGCGGAGTCCGGCGTGCCCGATTCTCTTCGTGAAAAGTTAAGCGAGCTTAAAGCGCATACTGTCGAAAAAAACGAAATCCGTTTTGATTCAGCAAAACCCCGTTTTCTCGTTGAGCAGATTTATATGAAAAGCAGTGAGCATTTTTCCGTAGCGGAGTATCCTCAAGTAGCCGGCTGGCTTATTCGCGAAATTCTCGGTAGCGAACTCGACGGGGCCGAGCTCATGAATGAAATTGAGAAGCTCGGCGGTTTACTATTGGAACGTTTGACGGCTCGCCCGATCGAAAAGGAATTGCTAACGCTCATCGAAGATTTTGATCTCCTGGCTTCCGCGCTAAATCTTGAATTAACCGGCGAGCAATTTGATACGCTGACCGCAAGGAAATCGGAAGTAGAATTCGATTTGCTCCAGAAGCGGTTTGCTTCGCTTCAGGAAGAAGCAGGCGTGCCCGCTTCCGCCATAAAGCCGTTTCAAGTTTCTTCGGAAAAAATGAATGCTTTGCTGGAAGCGGCGAATCGGTTTTATTACCATGCAAGGCTTCGTGACGACGCGATGGTGCGAAAAACGGCGGAGATTGTGAATCGTGAACATGCCGGCGTCGTAGCTCTTATTACGGGCGGTTTTCATACGCAGGGAATTTTGAAAGAATTGAGGAAGGGCGATATTTCCTACGTCGCCATTACGCCGCGATTAAGGGGCGCTCTGAATCTCGACCGGACTAATTACATTTCGAATTTAATGAATACAAAACCGAATATTTTTGCCCAGGCGCATCTCGATGCCATCCAGGTTGCACAGTTGCAATCTCCGTCAAATCCCTTTGAAGTATTTAGACAAATGGACCCGGACGACGAAGAAAATGGTGTTCCTAAAACGGTGGAAGAACTCGCCACCGGCTTGATCACTGCATTTGCGGCCTTAAAAGTGCCGGTAACCCGGTTGCCGGATTTTCGATCTAATAGTCTTTTGCCATTAGAGATTTCATTATCTACCGACCATCGCTCGGTTCTTGTTAAGGCTTGGGGGACAGAAGTGAAATATTCCGCCGGCGCAGGAGGTGTACTGGATGAATTTAGCCTTAAAGGAGCGGTTGCAACGCTTGGAAAAGAAGCCCGGGAAGCAGAGGTTGCCAGAAAAATTGAAGCTTCTCGCACACCTGCTGTTGTGGAACAAGCGGAAAAAATTGTAACCGGCCGTTCGGTTGAAGACCAATTTTTAACGGCACTAAAGCAACTTTCGCGGCCCGAATCGCTCACCCGAATCGATAAAACGTTGCTTCAAGAGTTAAGCCAAGCGCTTGTCGACGCTAATATTGCTCTCACAGCAACCGAAAGATCGACCGCTATAAGTAAGATTCCAGACATTCTTGCGAACATCAGCTCGGGCGCCTCAGGAACATTAGCGTTACGAGGCTTAGCTATGCAACTGACGGAAATACCGCCGCCGCGAATTTGGGCGACATTAATCGAATCCGATTTTCCCGAAGCGCTGAGCGGCTTTCTCGGGTTGCCGCAGTGGTCCAACATTGAACTTACCGCTGAACCCAAGCAGATTACAGCTTCCGAAATTTCCGGGCCGACCGCCCGGCGCCGCAGCACCGAGCGCCCAACCGGCGCCCAACCAAGCGGCGTGAATCTTGTTACCGGCTTCGGCGCGCAGAGAAACATTAAAGAAAGTGCCAAATTAATTCTTGGCCGTTTAAAAGCTGGGGCTTCGGGTGATGTTCCACGTTCGCAAATAGCTGAAAAATTGAACAGGATAGATTGGAAAGGGCCTCAAAGAGAGATGCTTGAAATGTTGGCGGAAGAATTATCGGTGCAAGTAGATGGTTCTGTCTCGAAAAATACATTTGAACGGATCGCGGCTGTATTGGATCAGCTTTCGTGGGGACAAATTCCGGATGCGGAAAATGCAAGCTTGCTTGTTTCGGAGTTATTAAGTGCTCTGAATTTAAAAGCGCCGCAGAGTTTCCGATATCAGGAAGGGTCCCGGATAATTTTGGAAAATCGGGTGGCTCAAAAGGAAATCGTTGCCATTCAAATTACCGGAACCGGAGATGCCGGAGAGCCCGGCCAAGTTGTAAGTCCCGAAATTGTGGGGAATTTAAAAAGCGGAGCGCCTATTATTTCAGCACTTGTCAGGCCAGGCGAGAAAATCAAAGTGGGCAGCACCGTTAGTCGGGAAGGTCTAGCGGCCGGAGGATTTGCCCGCGGAATTGGCCCTATCGTTGCGTCAGAAAACGTCAGTCTTATTATTTCACGCGGAACAGGCAGTGGCCTTATTTTAACCATAGAAAACGAATATCCAGCCAGCGTTCTTAGCGTTAAAGCGCCCGCCGGATTTGGAATCCAAAACAAAATTACGCAGGAACCAATTGAATTGGAAGCGCCTAAATCCGTAGCGATTCCCCAAGCGTTGCCTCAGCTTCCCGATGTAACGCAACTTAGTTTAGCTGAGCTCCAAGCTGAAGTTTTTCGAGAATTCGCCGGCCGGTTTTCTGATGCTTCATTGTTGCCTGAAAAATTACCCGAAATGAAGTTAGCTGTTGCGAAAAAAGTAGCGCGGGGAATTGTTGAGCCGAATCGTTTCCTTATGGAATTAAACCGCCGAAGCAAAATCGAATTTAATACGGGCAGTACAGGTGTGCCTGTTGAGACGACGGAAGAAAGCGTTTCCGCAGCCGAACCGACGTATACGCAAGGTATGGGTAATGATTATCGTGAAGTGCTTGGGCGTTCCGGCGGTATCGCTGCAATCTTTGATGCAACAAGAGGTGAGGCTCCTACAGAAACGAATGTAAAAGCTTATCTTGCTCAACTTAAAGAAGCAGCGGCATCGAATTTAAAAGTTGCCATCATTGTTCGCGTGAGTGACATCACACAAAAAACCCACGAAGCTCTTATCCGCCGTGTCGCACAGGACCTTGGCTTGGATCCGAAGCAATATAAAATTATGACCGCAACTAACGAGACAGAATTTGCGAAGAAAATTGCGAATGTCCCTAACATGCTAGCTAGTTACGTAACCGATGCAGAACGGAAAGCACATGTGACATTTATTGTGCCCGAGAAACTGCGTGAAGAAGTAAGCGATTATATTAAAGACGTTCGGGTTATTACTCATGAGATCGACCCCGCCATGCCCGGCGCCGAAGTTCTTCATTACTGGTTAGGGGCAGGCGCCGTGCTTTATTCCTTATTAAGCAAGGAGCTGGATGATGCTCGAGTCCGGGCCATTCTCGAACCGTTTAAGCCAGATGCCGAACGGCCCGGTTTCTTTAGCTTTGTTACAAAGTTAGCCCTCGATCTTAAGACCGACTTTGCTATCATGCAAAGAGTTCTTACCTCCGTTTAAACTTTCCAAAATATTTGTGTTTTTCCTCAAATTAAGCCTTGACTATGAGTTAAGCGGTCACTATAATTCCCGTTACCTTTGGAAGCGCTCATACGCTTAGCGATGGGCTGTTGAAATGTTTTAAGATAAAAGCATCGTCGCGCAATACGGCGCGAGATGCTTTTTTGTTTCTAAAGCCATTGGGGGCTTCGTTCGCGAAGCCGTTCTTTGACAAAGCTGATTTACACGTGCCCTGAAGTTCGGATCAATAAGTTGATTTTGGAGAGTTTGATCCTGGCTCAGAACGAACGCTGGCGGCGTGGATTAGGCATGCAAGTCGAACGGTTTTATTGTTACCCGCAAGGGTGACGGTAAAATAGTGGCGAAAGGGTGAGTAACACGTGGGTAACCTACCTTTAGGCTGGGGATAACTCGTCGAAAGATGAGCTAATACCGAATAAGACCACAGCTACTTCGGTAGCAGTGGTTAAAGCGGGGGATCGCAAGACCTCGCACCTTTAGATGGGCCCGCGACGTATCAGCTAGTTGGTAGGGTAACGGCCTACCAAGGCTATGACGCGTAGCTGGTCTGAGAGGATGGTCAGCCACACTGGGACTGAGACACTGCCCAGACACCTACGGGTGGCTGCAGTCGAGAATCTTTCGCAATGGGGGCAACCCTGACGAAGCGACGCCGCGTGTAGGATGAAGGCCTTCGGGTTGTAAACTACTGTCACGAGGGACGAACAGCAATTTGGTTAATATCCGAGTTGCTCGACGGTACCTCGAGAGGAAGCCACGGCTAACTCTGTGCCAGCAGCCGCGGTAAGACAGAGGTGGCAAGCGTTGTTCGGATTTATTGGGTGTAAAGGGTGTGTAGGCGGCGGGCTAAGTGAGATGTGAAATCCCGGGGCTCAACCCCGGAACTGCATTTCATACTGGCTTGCTAGAGTCTCTGAGAGGCAAGGGGAATTCCCGGTGTAGGGGTGAAATCCGTAGATATCGGGAGGAACACCAGTAGCGAAGGCGCCTTGCTGGTGGAAGACTGACGCTGAAACACGAAAGCTAGGGGAGCAAACAGGATTAGATACCCTGGTAGTCCTAGCCGTAAACTATGTTCACTAGGTGTCGGGAGGGTTTACCTTTCGGCGCCGCCGCTTACGCATTAAGTGAACCACCTGGGGAGTACGGCCGCAAGGTTGAAACTCAAAGGAATTGACGGGGACCCGCACAAACGGTGGAGCATGTGGTTTAATACGTCGATACGCGTGAAACCTTACCAGGGCTTGACATGTACGTGAAGACTCTATGAAAGTAGTGTCGTCCCTTCCGGGACACGTACACAGGTGTTGCATGGCTGTCGTCAGCTCGTGCCGTGAGGTGTAGAGTTAAGTCTCGCAACGAGCGCAACCCCTATCCTTAGTTGCTAACGGGTCATGCCGAGAACTCTAAGGAGACTGCCGGTGATAAGCCGGAGGAAGGTGGGGATGACGTCAAGTCAGTACGGCCCTTACGCCCTGGGCTACACACGTGCTACAATGGCCGGTACAAAGGGTTGACTGCAAGGCCGCAAGGCGGAGCTAATCCCATAAAACCGGTCCCAGTTCGGATTGAAGGCTGCAATTCGCCTTCATGAAGCCGGAATCGTTAGTAACCCGACATCATCACGGCCGGGTGAATACGTTCCCGGGTCTTGTACACACCGCCCGTCAAGTCATCCGAGCTAAGTGCTCCCGAAGTAGGCTGCCTAACCGCAAGGAGGGCACCTTCGAAGGAGTGATTAGTGAGGAGGACTAAGTCGTAACAAGGTAGCCTTACCGGAAGGTGAGGCTGGATCACCTCCTTTCTAAGGAGTAAAACTAGACATTATTTGTTGGCAAGTCGCATTTGTCGATATAACCAGTCGGTGAACGAGCGGCGGATAATGAAAACTTGGTGTTTTACTCAACTCTCGATCGATACGGCTTCAAACTCCGCAAGGAGTTGCACTCAAGTCTGTTCAGGCAGATGAGAGTGCGGGCACATGTAAATTGGCTATGTCAAAAGAACAAAATCTAAATGGCGAGGATTAAACCTCGCCATTTTTTTTAGAACTATGAAGAAACTTTTCCTTCCTTCTCTCTTCCTTCTTTTCTTCCTTTCGCTCACGCTCACTCAAATTATTACTACCGATACGTGGTGGAATCTCTCCGACGGACGCGCGTTTTTTTCTGAGGGCCACCTTCCCGCAACCGATCCCTATTCGTATGTAACCGAAGGCAAACAATGGGTGAATGGTTCCTGGCTTTCGGGTGTTCTTCTTTATCCGGTTTATCTCTTGGGCGGCGGGAAAGCGCTGGTTTTATTTCAGGTTTTGATTGTGGCGTTAATTTTCTTTTTATTGCAGGGTATTCGAACACAAACATTCTCAAGAATTACGTTCGTTTCTTTGGTTCTTTGTTTGCTTGCGGCAGAATCTCGTTACCAAGTCAGGGCAGAGTTATTCGGCCTTCTGTCGGTTGCTATTTTTCTGAGGCTTCTATTTGAATATCAGCGCGGACTCGATATTTACAGGGCATTCGCCGGGTTTGTTCTTACGATGATTTTTTGGACAAATACGCATGCTTCGTTTCCCCTCGGACTTTGCTTGATCGTAATTTTTTTGGCCGGAGAATTTTTTTCTTCAGTTTCGTTAAAACGGAAAATATGGTTAGCCGTAATATTTTTTGTCGCATTGATCGCTACCGGCATTACGCCTTACGGTTATGCTGTCTGGAAAATTCCCCTTTTTTTTCATGAGTACGGAGAGTTTGCCCGTGAAAATTTAAGCGAATGGGTTCCGCTAAGCGTCGACTGGTTCCGCAAAGTCGGGCCGGTTGCAAGTTTGGCTATTATTTTATCTACTCTCGGCGCTATTTCAGGAATAGCCTTAAATATTAAAAGAACTTCGCTTCCCTGGGTATTTATCTGGATTTTTTCTTTTGTCATGTTTGTTTCCTCCGTTCGTCACGTTGGCTTTTTTGCGATGGCAACGCTACCCATTCTTCTGCTTCATTGGAAGAATATCAGCAATAGAATTTCTCAAAAAAGTTTAATTGCAGCAGCATGCGTTTGTATGGTTTTTGTTTCGTTTGATCGACTGACCGATCGTGGCGTTCTCGAGCGGGCAAGTTATCAAGCATTCGGTGTGGGATTTTATGAGAGAACAATTCCTAAAGAAGCCGTTTCGTTTGCGAAGTCAAATGATTTGCCGGGAAATGTTTTTAATAGCTACGATCTGGGCAGCTATCTTATGTTTCATTGGCCCGAGCGAAAAGTATTTATCGATACCCGCATGTGGTTTCGCGGCGCCGGCGATTTTAAAAATTATATCGAGCTTATGCGTGAACCCGAAAAATATTGGGATCCGCTCGCGGAAAAATACGGAATCGAGACCGTCATTTTAAAACATCTATCGCGTGAAACCGACGTACTGATCCCTTACTTATTTAAGCATCCCCAGTGGGCCGTTGTTTTTTGTGATGTGCGCGGAATTATTTTTCTAAAACGAACCCCAACGAACGAAGTGCTAATTCAATCATTTACGCCAAAAGTTAATTTCGAAGATTTGTTTAACGAAGCCGAGCGAGGATATCAACCGCATTGGTTTTGGCGGCGGTTTCGATTCTTTCGACCTCGCGAGATTCCGTTCGAGCTTTATTGGGTTGCTCATTTATATTTCCGATTGGAAATGTACGATCGGGCTGAGAAAGCATTTTCGAAGGTTTTGGAATACGCTCCCGATCTTCATGACGGATATTTTTTCTTGGGGAAAATTGCTGCGAAGCGCAAAGATTTTAAAGGTGCGGTGGAGATGTTTGAAAAAACACTCGCTATTAATCCTGATTTCCTGCCGGCACAAAAAGAACTCAAAATAAGCAAGATGCTGACCGGATTTCGTGTGATTCACGCTTAATTATTGCGGATAAATTCTCGTGACAAACCGGGCGGGTCTCTATAAAATACGGCGCTTTCAGGACTTATAATTTTCAGGGCCCTTAGCTCAGCGGCTAGAGCACTGTGCTGATAACGCAGGGGTCGATGGTTCGATTCCATCAGGGCCCACGATCTACGGATGGATCGCCCCAGATTCCTGACGGTCCAAGTAACCCGGCTCACGATGAGCCGGATATTTTTTAGCAACCCGTCAGTAGAATCTGGGGCGCTTCATCGACGGGCTCGCTCCGCGAATAGTCAAGGTCGCTAATCCTTAGCAGCTTGGTTTTTTCGCGGAGCTGGCCCATCCATGGGGCCCGTAGCTCAGCTGGGAGAGCGCCAGATTTGCATTCTGGAGGCCAGGAGTTCGATCCTCCTCGGGTCCACGTTTCACAGGTTCTTACCGCTCTGGTTATCAGACCAATATTAAATCCAAACTAGTTTAATCATAAGTTATTTATTCATATGTATTTACATATAAAATAAACTAGGAATTTTAGGTTGTCCCTCTCTTACTTGTATAGTATACTTCTCACTAATTCCGATAAGGATTAATAGTAATATAAGTCTTGCTCGGAAGACTGAAAAGGGCGCTTCTGGTCATCCAGAAGTATTTTTTTGTGCCGTTTCATTGGCGCATTAAAAAAGATTTTGAAAGTACTTCGGATTTTGAAAGGATAGCCCTTTTCAGGTATGAACTCAATTACGCATCGAGCTTGGTTTCGCACAATCGGAGCAGTTCTCTGTGCGGTTTTTACGTGGACAAGCCTTTGCCAAAGCGCGCCGGTCCTCCCCGATTTTAATTTAATCCATTTCAAGCCTTCTCCCGCTGCGTTCTCCATTCCGCAAGAATGGGGTACCGTTCAGCAAACCTTTCGCTCGCCCGATCCTTTTGCGCCGTGGATTATCCATATCCAAACCATGCACGGCGATTATGCGGCGCAGGAAAGCGTAAAAAATCTTCTTCAATATTTAAACAAGCATCATCAAATCGATACCGCATTGCTTGAGGGCGCCTCCGGCAAACTCGAGCCAAAGCTCCTTCGATTTTTCAAACGCCCCGAAGCCAATTTAGCCTTTGCTAAACGGCTCGCCGAAAAGGGCGCTCTCACAGGAGCGGAACTTTTTCTTCTCTCTGAGTCCGAACCGGCTTCCTTCCATGCCGTCGGCATAGAAACGCCCGAATTGTATCGGTCTAATTTGAGAAATTTTCAAAGAGTTATGGCCGGCCGAATGACTTCCGAGCGATTTTTAAAGAAATTGGACGCCGCAACCGGTGAAGTCATTCAAAAAGTCGAAAACGAAGCGCTCAGAAAATTACTTTTGAGCTGGAAAAATTTCCGAGAAAAACACGACGGTTTTTATCCGTTGGCGCAGTTATTGATTCGCATGAGCCGGGAATATTTGAACCTCGACTTAACAAACGCCGGTACACAGTTTGAATGGCCGCAACTTTTGAGACTCGCGCTGCTCATGAAAATGCAGGAGGGCATCGACCGGAAAGAAGGCTCGAAGGATTGGGAGCGGCTCGAACGTTTGCTTAAAGAGCAAAACATCAGCCCGAATGTCATCGACGTTCTTGAAAAATCCGGGTTAAAAGAGAACGGTGATCCCGGCGCAAACGAAACCGCCGATCTTCATCCGCGCGAACTGTTGGAACTTGTTCACGCGGATTCGGAAGGGCGTATCCGTTTTAATGATTTTCCCGCACTCTCAAGAATCGCGGCGCAGGCAATATTCCGTGATGAACTGGAGGCCAAAACACTTGAGACGGAAATTGGTAGATTGGTTCGCCAGTTGACGGAAAAATTAGCCAAACAAGCTGCGGAGAAAGAAATTCTAGATTTGCTTGAAGATGCCCATCTGCTTGCTGGACTTCTTCGTCTTGAACTCAGCCGGGAAGAAGTTGACGAACTGTTTCAAAGAGAAAAATTTAGCAGCGCGACCGTTCTTAACCGATTGCATGAATCCATGACTACGGAAAAATCGATCGCTGCTACGGAGCTTATCGCGTTTTGTTTTTATAAAGGCGCTAAAGATCGCGAAGCCGCCCTTATCGATAATGCCTTGAAGGAATTAAACCAGAAGAAAAATCGTCGCGCGGTTCTTATTACCGGAGGTTTTCATAGCGAAGGAATTGCAGAGGAATTGGAGCGCAGGCGGATTTCCTACGCTGTGGTTACTCCCCACGTTGAGAAGGTGAGCGAAGACCGTATGAATTATCTTCGTAACATCATGGGTTCGTATAGGACGATTTTCGATAGCGTGGAGCGTGGAGTGTATAGCGTAGAGCGAGAAAGAAATGAAGATATGATTGAATCCATTCTGCTCTCGCTTTCTCCCGCCACCATTCAATCGCTCGGCGGAAATCTGCCGAGAGTGCGTAAATTTTTGTTAAGTGAAATTATTCAAGAAGTCGCATCCAACCCTCTTCTCGCCACCGAAGATGAATTTTTCCAATCCAACGAGCTTTTAGGCACGCAATTTGACACCGGCGGACTTTTAACAGACGGCGTGTTTCCTCGCGGCAGATTAAAAGCCCGAGTGGCAGCCGGAGTATTTGGCGAAACCCCGGTTGATATCGACCTTCAACTTTCACGCGGCCACACGAAAGTCATTTCTTTCCAAACTTCGGCGAAGCACCCCATCGGCGCCGGTTTCGGTGCGAAAGAACCTTCTCCAGATGAGCTTCTAAAATCAGCCGCCAAATTGCTTACTCAAGGTCATGAGCTAATTACACTTGAACTTGCGAAAAAATATATAGAGCAAGCCATCGCAATGAATGGCCAGCATCCGACAGTTTATCTCGAGCTTGCGTACGTTAATTGGCTGCGAAGAGATTTTCCAGCCGCCATCACCGCGGCTAAAATGGCTTTGAAAATCACTCCCGGTCATACGGGAGCCATCGAAATACGGGATAAAAGCCGGCGTTCACTCAGATCATCAGCGGCATCAAAGCGGAAGTTGGAAAGCAAAAAAGTGAAAGACAAAACCGGCTTTGGCGCAGAAGTTGTGCCGGCTGAGCCTGAAGAGTCACCGCGAAAGATTTCTACCGAAAGCGAAGAAGCAGCCAGGCGTTTGTCAGATGCTGCTGAGGATCTTTTTCAGACTGCTGTTCGTAATATTCATACGGCTATGGATCTGGCTGAACGAGCCCTTGAATTTCATCCCGAATATATCCGTGCTTTGTCCATGCTCGCCCGCGCAAACGATTTTCTGGGCCAACCGGCGGCGGCTTTGACGTTTGCCGAGCGTGTTTACAGGAAGCGCCCGGATAATGTAGTCGCGGTTGTTATGTATGCCAAACTGCTCTTGAAAGCGAACCGGCTCGAAGAAGCCCTTGCCGTTTTAGATTTTGAAAAATATCCCGCTTTTGAAAAAAATCAAGAGGCTGTGCGATTGCGTAATCAAATTCTTTCGAAATTGAGCAGGCCTGAAGTAATTGAGTCTTCCGAGCTCGAGCATCCGGAGACGGAAGTTACCGAGCCGAACGATCCCGCAGCGAATTTGATTAAAAAGGCCAAAGAAAAACTTTCTTCCAAAGAAAGAAGAGATATCGTACATGCCATTGTGCTCGCCGAAAAAGCGCTTGGGCTAAAGCCGGGGAATGTAAGCGTTCTAGCGGTTCTCCATGATGCCTACGGCGCATTCGGGGATTTGAATAAAGCACTTGAATATTCGAAAGCACTTTATGAAACGGACCCCGATTTTCCGCATTACGCCTTTATGTATGCGAAAGATTTGATTGATTTAAAAAAGCCACAAGATGCGCTTGTCATTTTAGATTTTAAGGCGAAGCCGAAATTTGCGCAAGTGCGAGAAGGGAGAGCTTTGTGGACAAAAGCTACGGCTATGCTGGAGAAAGCGGCTCGAGAAATTGACGTTGAGCCTAAGGCGAAAACAAGGACCGAGATAAAGTTCTATTTCCTCCTAAAAATCAACCATGATCAAAAACTCGGCTTCGCCCGTCTCGTTAAAGCCGGAATTATTAAAAAAGAAAATGTTTTTCCCGGTTTTATCGAATTGCGTTTGGCTGAAATTAGCAACACGCTCGGCACGCACATTTCAAATGTTTTCAGGGGAGTTCACGCCAAAGAAGAAGCCGATGAGCGCTTGCAAAAAACGAGACAACTCATAAATGATTTTGAGCTCCTTTTCAACAAGGAAGAAGATTTTAACAACAATACCGTATTGCGGTTTAGAAGACAGCTTGAAGAAGGATATCAAGGAGCCGTCCAACGAATAGAGCGACATCAAACTAAAACCAAACTTCCAAAAGCAAAGCGAGCGGAAGCACGTAAACAAATCCGGCTGAAACGGGGCGACATGCGCAGCGGATTCGGCGCGGTCTCAGATCAGATTCTATCCATCCTTGAAAGAGATGTGGAACCGCCGGAAGGGTTGAGTGATCAAATGCGCGAGGTCCTGCGGCTTTATTATCTGGAGGGAAGCGACGGTAATCGGATTGCACGCCGGCTAGATATAACCGCCAACAATGCGAGACAACTTCTTCATAGAGGCAGGAGTCGTTTGATGGAATGGGCTGAGGAAGAACATGGTCTTCGCGGTGAGGAAGCGATCGGTTTCTTGAATGAGCTCTTAGCCGTGCAGTTCCGTAGATGGAAAAGCGAAACTCGTGATACGGACTTTGCCTTGGAGTTTGGTCACCACAGAGCTTGGAACCGCGCCGTTGAGAATTTGTTCGATCAAATTCACATTCCATTTTCGTTTGGAGTTAAGGGCACGGCCATTTTTAAACGAACGCCCTTGGGTATCACACTTGAAGTTGCGGACGAGAGCAGGGAGATTCTTCATCGATATCTAGTATACGACATTTATGGCAAAGCGTTTGAGCCGCCTCCGTCCGGCGGAACATATCGGCCTTCGGCTAGACCTACACATTTAGCACACCCGAATCCTTCTCTCTTCAGACTTCTTTCGCATCTTGGTCCGGAGGACCTCTTGGTGGCTCTCGCTCCGCGTCAAGTTATGCGCGCCGAAACACGGGGTCAAATTGTCACAAGTGTCATGGGCTTCAGTGACGAGGATATTCCCGGCAGCACCAGAAGGATATACATCCCTTCGATCTACGGAGGGAAAACAGTAGCTCCTCTTGTTTCAGGACAGCACCTTGCTGAAGGAAAAAAAATTGTCACGTACTTTGATGAAAAGGGCGAAGAGCCCGTATTAAACGTTCAGATTGTCGAAGTACACGGCAAGCAATTTGTCGAGACGGATTGGCAGGGGCGGTATGCTGACTGGGCAAATAACGGAGCACGCCGGAAGGCAAGTCTCGATTTAGTTGCTTACATGCGCGGCAAGCGTCTTACTCCTCCGAGGCTTAGTTTTCTTGAGGTTAAAAATAATCCGGAAATTTGGGGCAAGAAAAAGCGTCTGGCGTTTTTTGTCCACACAAGAATTGAACTTCCGGATGATTTTCCAGATCCTTTTGTTTCACTCGCCCTTTTTAAATCATCAACCGGCAAAGAGTTGTTGGGAGTGTGGAGTAAAGGGAAAGATCCTATGCGCGAGCCTCCCATTCGCGCGCTGGCATTTAGAAATGGAGATTGGGAATTAGTTGATGTATCGGATGTATGGAAACCCCAGGCCGGATTTGGCGCCGACGAAGGAGAAAGAAAAATTTCTATCGTTCGCGCAGTTCGCATGGACTCAGCGCTAAATGTAATCTCGGCGCAGGCATGGGCCAAATGGGCCCAGTCAGTATACGAAAAGACAGGCGTCGAGCTTTACGTTTCAAAAACAAGACGGTCTAAAAAATGGGCTGCCCGGTCCCTGCTTGATTTTACGGTGGCGCTCGGTTTTCTTAAGGACGGCGAATCCGTAGTGATTAGAGCAATGGCCGCTAAAAAAGATCGCGCGCTCGCCCGGTATGTTTTGGATCTTTTCTTATCGATCCTGCAATTCCCTACTCAGCACAATGCGCTGGCTCTCGGAAGATTTCGCCGCGTTTTAGACGCGCGCGCCGGTTTGTTTGAATCCATAAAGTCGGGCCACTCTATTCACAGGACTTCCGTTGCCATTTCTAAACCCGATACCTATTGGATCAGCAGCTACTCATCCATTGCAAAAAATGTCGTCGCGTTAAAACGAATGCTTGGGTCTCCGGCGGTGATTTGGGTAGAAGGGCTATTTTGGACGAGCGGTGGAAACATGAGTATGCCCATGTTTTTGGAGGACATGCCCGATCTTATCCACATGATCAAATTTTTAGAGAGAAATCCCGAGCTTACATTACACATGGAAAGTAGGTTATCCGAAGAGGCCATGAATAAAATTCTCGGGCAGGTTATCGCCACCTGGACTTCGGACAGAACAACATTTGAACAACGGTTCGGAGCATTTTTACAAGAGTCGGGTTTGAACCTGGGATTGGGCGCATCCGAAGAGCCGATGGTGATTGCGCTGGGAGGGAATGCGTTTCAGATTCGCGGGGATGAAGATTTCGATGCGCAGAAACAAATTATTAAAAAAACAATTTTTGAGATTGCCAAAGTGATTGCCGTCGGCCGAAAAGTCATTATTACTCACGGCAACGGGCCGCAAGTAGGTGTGCATTATGCCGGGGCCGAGAAAACGGCGAGAAAAGCACGCGGGCCGCCTCCGAGGCTGGCAGATTCGGTTGCCGCATCCCAGCATTTCATGTTTGAATGGATTAAAACCGCTTTTGAAGAAGCCTTCCAAAAATTAGGTATCGAATACCCAGTCGAATTAGTTCCCACTAACGTTGTCGTTGATGAAGCAGACTCCGCTTTCGCATCGCCAAAAAATTATACAAAGCCCATCGGTTCGTGGTATTCGCTTGAAGAACTTCGAGCCGAAGGCTCGATTGAGGAAATTGCCCGCAATGCGGCCGGAGAGCCGACGCACTGGAAAGTCCGGCAAGACGGCGTCGAGAGAATTTTTAAGAAAATTGATAAACCGATAGATCCTGCGCGTCCGTACCGCCGGGTCGTTCCTTCTCCCCAACCAAAGAAAATCTGGGAAATCGAGGAGATTAAACGTCTTCTTAAAACAAACGCGATCATCATTGCCGGCGGAGGCGGCGGCGTTCCGATTTTAGAAGATGGAACACGGATGGATGCGGTGATCGACAAAGACCTCACCAGCGCGCTCCTTGCCCGGGAATTAGGTTCGCGTGAGCTTGTGATTCTCACCGGCGTGGACAAAGTTAAATTGAATTTCGGTACGCCTGATGAGCGCTCTCTTGACCAATTAACTCTGCGGGAAATCGATGAGTATTCAAAACAAGGCCAATTTCCCGCCGGCTCCATGGGCCCGAAGGTTCTCGCGGCAAGAAATTTTGTTGAGGCCGCTCCGGAAAGTGTATTGCGTTCAGCCATTATCACCGATGCCGAACATCTTCTCGACGCGCTTCAAAATAAAGCAGGAACGCGCATTTCATCTCAAAGCGGCTTCGGTCACACGTACACCATTTCTTCTGATGAAGAGAAGGATCGGGTTTACGAGGAAATTAAGAGAGAAGCGGAGGAAGGCCAAACCGCCTACAAAAAGCGGTTTATGGAAGGCATAAAGCGAAGTCAACCAAAAGAAGAGCTTCCGTTGCTCGACGAACCGTTGGTTGGAGTGGGAAGTAAAGAAGAGGTGTCCCACGAAGGTGTTCTCAAAGATGAGAATGGCATCTTCTGGATTGTCAAAAAATTTCAGCGTCGCAAAATATTTCAGCGGCCGGCGAAAAATCGTCGTGAGAATGAAATGCTCGCCTATTTGCTCGCCAAGGGCCGGGCGAATCTAACGGAAATCAGATTTGTGAGCGAAGAAGAAGTTAAAGACGCACCCGCCTTTCTCGAGCCGCTCCGTGAGTACTACTTGACGCGTGTGGTAACTCGTTCGAACGTGAACGTGCAAAGTCTTCCGCAGACAGATCCCGCAAAAGCATTTTCAGCCCTGCTCGCGGCGAATATTTTCATGCGGAAATATGATCCCCACATTGGCAATATCGGCTTTGCCGGAGAAATTCCTATATCTATCGATCACGATGTAATGGGTCACTATCGAGATTATCCGCACACGAGGCGGGGAATGATCGAATTTTACTACAACTTGTCAACCCACATGGCCATTGTAATTTTGGCACATCTATTACCGCCGCAGAAAGGAGCACAGGAACGTGGCGAAACACCGTTTCGCCTACTTAAAAGGGAGTGGTGGTTGTCCATGAGTCTTGCTCAAACAAAAATTTGGAAATACTATGAGAGCGCGTTAAATATATTTCGGAACACGCTTTCAGATTTTGGATTAGATCGGGGGCTCATGGCAGCTGAAGTGTTTGATATTGAGCAAATTAAAAAAAGCATTCTGGAGTTCAAAGCGATTCCCAACATTCGCGAGCTGGCCGAGAAAGCAGGGTTTCCAAAACATGAATTAGATTATGAAACCGGCTTGGTTCATTATTTGATCGCTAATCAAGCAAGGCTCGGCCGCGATGTGAATGATTTCCTAAAAATCGTAACGGGTGTTGATCACAAACTGGACAAGTTGGATAAACTTGAAAGCGGGCCGGCTGTTTCTGCCGGTTTCGGCGCGAGTCTTCGTGGAAAGGGAGGGAAAGGTCCGGTTATTGATAATGAACTTTCGCGTGTAGAAAAGTCCATTCTCGCCGCGAGATTGCATGATGGAATAGAAAAACGTCTGACCGTAGCGGAAGAAACGAACGCGAATCTTATTGATGTCGGCGGCGGGTCGGGAGAAATGGCGAGAGCATTGGCGCCCCTATTTGAAAAAATTTTCGTTTTGGAGCCAAATCCAAACAAGCTCGAAAAAGTCCGGCAATGGCATGATACGATTCCGCAAATCGTGCCGCTCGGATTTAAGCTTCAAGATTTTCACCCCGTCACACCCATATCGGGCGTTCTATTATCCCACGTTTTATTCCAGACCCCAAGAAAGGAACGCGACGCTCTTCTGCGCGCTGTTTTGAACGTTATCAAGCCGGGCGGTTTTGCCGCCATCGTATTGAATTCGACAACGCCTTCATCCGGAAACAGCGTCCACTTCCGTGAATATATGAGAACGACCCAAAACAAAATTCGCGGCACCGAAGATACGGTTGAAAATAAATTGGCGGCTTGGGGTTATTCTTTTGAAGTTGAAAAAGTACGGATTGAGCATCGAAAAAAGACAGCGAAAGAAATGGCCGGTCTTGTTTCTATCGTGCTTTCCGCGGAAGACCGCCACCGGCAAAGCGAAGTTCTAAACTACGTAGAGGCATTCTTAAAGGTTGGTGAAAGCGATTACCGTTTTTATGTTGATCAGGAAATTTTGTGGGTAACCGTTCCCGCAGGAAAGCCGGCAACCGGATTCGGCGCGTTTACGGACGAAGAAACGCAACTGATGCCTCAAGCGGGTCCTGTGAAATTTGAAACCTATTCACCGGAAATAAGCCGCTCGGATGATGCGGAAACCGTGCTTCTCAAAATTTCGGAGAAAATTGGAACCGCTGCCAAACCGCTGCGCATTCTTCTTTATCCTCCCTCGCTCGAACTAGGAGAAGATTTGCATCAATTTGGTTTTGAGAAAGCGGATACGCCCACAAAACAGGAAATGGTTCAGGAATTGATGAGGCTTTCTCAAAAAGGTCTAATTCAAAGCGTGTCTCATCCGCTCGGCGAAGAAGGGCGCGCCGTTCAAAGCGAATACATGATCACATTTAAAAACGGCGCGACATTTTTCGGAAATCCCGGGATTCACCTGATTATTCCACCGCACATTGTGCTTGATCAGCTCAGCCGAAGAGGAAAATTTATTTTTGAATCTCTGGATCAGGATCTGGAGCGGGACCGGGCCGCTTCAGATGCTCTTCGTGATTTTCTCTTGGTTAATTTTGAGTTCATGAATGTTCCGCTGATTATTCAAAATGACCGGTCGCGCAATCTGCTTTTATCCGCGTTATTTTCAGAAGGAGAAGCGAAAGGAAACGGAAATAAACTGATAACCGAAGAAGATATTCAGAGACAGGAAGAAGCTCGAAAGCTAAGAGCTGCAGCGGAGGCAAAACAAAGCCTGATGGAAAGCGCCCGGCGAGAATTAGAATCAAAGCGATCGGATCTCATAAAAAAACGCGATGTAATAAAAGCAAAACTTAAGCAGGAGTTTGAAACAAAACGCAGGCGGCTTATGCTGGATATTCCGGCTAGCTTGCTTTTATTGGACGGCATCGTGGAAATCACAAAAGGAGAATCCCTCCGCCAAAAAGCCGCACGCCTGACCGCCGAAGCCCGGGAAGAGGTCCGCACAATAGAGAAAAAAATCGATGCGCTAGGCGCGGAATGGGAAGAGGTGTCTCTAGCCAATCTCGAATTAGCGGAGCAATCTCTTGATCGTGACGAGAGGTTTGTTAAGAAAAGCATATCGAATCTACCATCCGGCGATTCGATGGTTGATGCTTTGGGAAAAGAAGCGGCAAACGCAGCTCTGGAATGGTTGAAAGAAACCGCTTTCGATTTTCTCGATGACGATCAACGGGCATGGGAACATTACGATGCATTGGTTGACCGGTGGTTCGTTTCTCAAGAACGTACCGATTCTTATCCCCCTCTTTGGATGCAGGAGCTTAAGGAAATATCGAAAGATCGGCAGTTGTTTAATGAAAATCTGGCAGAGATTAGGAAACTCCGTAACTCTCCATTAGATATGAAACAAATAGGAATGGTTCAAGGCAGGATGAAACTTCGATTGCTCGCTAGATTAGAAAATAGAATCGGTCCAGGGGCCGTTATGTTAAACGAACTAATAGTTAAGTTTACGAGTGGTGATCATTATGGCTTGAATGTATTAAAGGTTATCGCTTCTTTACGCTTGACCGATGACTATTTTGCAATGGATATACTGAAAGAATCTTTAAACGAACTCATTTTGCTTAGACCTTCCGCAAGAGCAAAAATCTTTAAGAACCCAAAAGGACAGCCCGCGCATCGTTTCTTTTGGAGGCATGTTTTGCACGAACGTACGTTCGATGAACGTATAAGAAATCTGGATCCGTCGGCAGAAAAAGCGGCACACAAAGTGGCTATGGAAGATTTGTTCAAATGGGTTCTTTATAAGGGAAAATTGGATGCGTTAATTGACAGGGAACTTAAAAGGCGAATGGAAATTTCAAAAGAAGAGCTTCGTATTCTTTTAGAAAAGATTCATCCGGAAAAAGATCAAACCTCTATCGAGGAAGAAGCCGCGCGCATAAATGTTCGTAGCCCCACTATTTTTGACATGGTTCGAAGCGGCGAATTTCGTCCAATCGTTTTTGCAACCTTTATTTTTGGTGTCGATCTGGCTTCAGCTAAAATTTTTCAGTTTGTAAACGCCCCGCCCGGATCTCGCATAGCCTTAATAGCCTCATTTATGTCTTCTTGGATCCTGGTTGTTCTCTTGCTCGGCATGTTTGGATTGTTTCTAACCCTGGCTTTTGGCCAATCCATTCTCCGAGGGCGATTTCCGGGAGGGCGGAACGATTTTCCAGCCATCGAATATATTCGCGGGCCTGGCCGGAAAACGATGGTTATCCGGGACACCGTCCTCGAATTGAGTGAAAACGATCAAAGGATAAGTTTGGCCAAAGAATTCATTCGCGGCATGGCTTCCGGGAAAGCCAAAAGAAACGGCGCGCCCGCCGTTTTGCTCACTTATCGCATAATAGAATTGGGCATGTCTCATCCACGATTTGAAATGTTGGATGAAATCCTAAAACAGTTCGAAAGCGGCGATTTGACTGCGGAATCGCTCGGCGCGCTTATAAGACAAAAATTGGGCGAATGGTCAAAAATGTTGGAAGGGTCTAAAGAGCTGGGCCTTATTGGGGACTCAAATAAATCCGGAAATCCGGAGAACGTTTTTTATGCCTTCGTCTGGGGCTATTTGCTGCACCGCCTTGCGGCCGGCGATCCAAAACTTGCCAACCGGTTTTTTCAAGAGATTATGCGGGGGAAAAGTTTTCCCGAAGCACTTACCGCTTCCGGATTCGGTACTTCAGGAGGAGAAAGAATTAGCGATGATGGCGGTTCTGATATCGATCAATCAAATACATCACAAGTACCGTTAAGAGAACTATCGCAACTGCTACGTTTCCTGCCCACATGGGTTGTTTACCTCCCTTCTTCAGATGAATACAAAAACAAACCTAGTATAAGACAAAGGAAGAGGAATGTCCACGAGCCAATCTGGGTGAATATGTGGAATTTCACAAAAAATCCGCTTGCGTATGTCGCTCCGATTACGATCTTCACGATATCGAGCAGTAATTTCGCAATAGCTTCCCTTGTTGCGGCATTAAATAATTTCATGAATTTGATCCTTAGATTGAGGGATGAATTTGTGAGGGAACGCCAGAGTACTACAGAAGAGTTAATAAGTCAAGATAAAGTTGATGAAAGAACAATACCTTTTGCCGGAAGAATGAGGTCAACCACAAGCGCCGGGTTCGGCACCGATGACAGCGATCGTATTGCTCAGCCGGGCAATCCGGTACTTGCAAACATTGCGAAGCGCGTACTGTGGCTGTCCGCGCAAATCGTAGCCGAGGCCAATCGCGAACAATCGGAGGGGACGATTAAGGTCGGCGGGCATCAAGCCGGCTCCACTTCTTCCACTCACATTTTGATGGCGCTTTATCTCTTTGCTTTGCGTGGCGAGGATCATGTGGCTGTTAAAACACATTCAAGCCCTGCCTTTCACTCGATCCAATATCTGTTGGGCCGCTTGCCCAAAGAACGTTTGGCGCGTTTCAGGGAAACGGGATTAAAAGACATACAAGCCGGCATCGAGCGAATTTTAGAAGAAATAACCGGTGCGGACAAAGAAAAAGCGCGAGCGTTACGTTCGATATTGGATAAATCACTGCCCGCAGATCTATTCGACCATGCGGAAGAAGGTGGACTCCAGGCCTACCCTAATAGTGAAAAAGATCCCAACGTCACGATTCCGACCGGTTCATTAGGACTCGGCCCTTCCACGACGATTTTCCTTGCGATCGTGCAAAAAATGTTAAAAGACCAGGGCCATGATGTGCCCGACAGTCATTTCTATGCGACGTTGGGAGATGCGGAAGCGGATGAAGGAAACTTGCTGGAAGCATTGGCCGAAGCGGCGCGTTACAAAGTTTCAAATGTAACGCATATTATTGATAACAACAGACAGCAGATTGACGGAGATCGAAGCGATTTTGATTTGCAAAAGCTAATCAATACGTACAAGGCAAACGGCTGGAAGGTTATTGAGCTTAGATGGGGGCAGAAGATCAAAACCGCGTTTGCCAAAAAAGGCGGAACGATATTTAAGAATGTCATGGAATCTCTCGCGCAGGAAGAATATCAAAAACTACTCGCCTTGGAGCCGGAAGCCATTAAAACATATCTCAAAAAGAAACTTGCAGATTACTTTCGTGAACGTCCGAACGAACAGCCGCTGATCGTGAAAAACTTTACTGCGTTTCTGGATAGTTACGATCGAGACGCATTTTTTGAACTTTTCACGGATTTGGGCGGGCATGATCTTTATGAACTCACGACAGCTCTTGCCGAAGCCCGCGCCTATAAAGAGGGGCCAACGGCCATTGTGGCCCACACCATAAAAGGCTGGGGACTCAGGCGGCTTATTGGTTTGCCCGTAAATCACACGCCGGTAGTGAGTCTGGAAGAACTTGATCGTTCCGAATTCGGCATTGGAAAAGATGCGTTGTTCCCGGCTTTTGAAGAAGGCGCGCCTGAATCTGAGAAACTTTCTCATATTTCACAGCGAATTAAAACGGAGGAAGAAATTGCCCGGGAGAAGATCAGCAAGAATTTAGCGGATTTTCAAAGCAAGGCACATGTGAAAGGTCTGCCGGCAAAAGTTCAATCTGATCATGATAAGTTGCGTCCGCTAGATCGGACGCGATCCACGCTGGTGGAGATGGCCAAATTTGTATATCGCCTTGCATCGCTTGATAATGAATTGACAGGTAGAAAAAGCGCTGCCAATCCAGGCGAAGCGCTCAGGCATTACGCGAGTATTTTGCCGTTTGCATCCGCTATGCGCACTGTTTCAGCCGATGTAGCCTTCACTACAGGACTAACTGTTCCCATGGACCAACGAATCTATGGTCCCGCGCAGACCGATTGGCATCAGACTTTTGGAATAGCCCGGATAAAAGGAATAGGCATTCCTAATACTACGGCGTCGCCGTCGGGCCGGCATTTCCGCGCGAGCGTCACGGAAATGAACGCTGTAAATCTTGCCGCGGCGCTCGGGATGTCCGGAAAATTTTTTGGCGTTCCTTTGCTTCCCATCGTCTCCCTCTACGACTTTTTCACATTCCGCCGGGCGCTCGACACGTTTTTCTATGCGCAATATTGGGGTTCCCGGTTTTGGGTTATGGCCGGGCCATCGGGCTCGTCACTTTCACCGGAAGGCGGCCTGCATCAGTCCATTTTGGCGCCGGTCATTGCCAAGGACATGCCCAATACAATTATCTGGGAACCGGCGTTTCCTGACGAACTGGAATATATCACAGCCGACAGTTTGCGGCGCATGTTTGCCGAAGATGATCAGGACCGTCGCATGGTCTATTTCCGTCTTTCAACGATACCTGTTGTCAGTGAAGCGCTTTGGAGTCGTTTAGAGATACAGCCTAAGTATAAGGAAGTTCTGGCAGAAGCTTTTCCTGCAGATAAGAGAGATGAGCTCGACAGAAGCGCAGGTTCCTATGTGGCAGAAATAGAGTGGCAACACAGTGGGATTGGACGCGGGGACACCAAGCGACGATATATCCGTGGTGCCGAGATAGATGCGATGGCCGAGTACTGGCATAAAGATGTTTTACGCGGCGGCTATCGTCTCATTGATTATCGAAGTTATGAAAACTATGACCCTAATAAGAACGTTGTAAATCTCGTAGCCGTTGGTCCCATGGTTCAGGAGGCCCTTGCGGCTTCAGATGCACTTCTGGCCCAGGGAATTTTTGCGAACGTGATAGTTGTCACGAGTCCGAGCCTTCTGATCGGCCGCTTGGGAGAGAAAGATAATTATGCACAGCTAAGGTCGCTTATTCCGCCGGAAGAGCGGGGCGTTGCGGTCGTGAGCGTTGCGGATGCCTCGCCTTCTTATTTGGCGGGGATCGGTGATATTTTGGGACTTAGCGGAGGAGTGAAGCAGCTGGGTCTCAAGAAAAATGGAATTTCTACGCGAAGTGTCCACCGGATTTATCGCTACCACGGTATTTCCCGCACAGACATTGCGCTTCACGCGTTTCAAATGCTTAAAAGAGAAATTCCGCGTGGTTTTGGCGCTGAGGCTTTGGAAGAAAAACCAAGCATCGAAGAATTCTCGGTTGAGCTGAATCCCGGCAGCGATATTTTGCAGGTCATGACTTCGCAGATCTCCGAGAAGATCCGTAGTTCTGACGCAGTATTACGCATCACGATTACGCCCGCCGTTCTTGAGCAGAGAGAGTTTCTAGAAACAATCGGCTTTTCGGGGGCGTTTTCAAAATCCGACATTATTAACACGCTTATCCTCTTTTCACAGAAGAAAGAGATTGAAAGCGTTCAATTTCAAGTTGGGGAGGGATATTTAATTAGCTTAAAGCAGCCCGTCGATTTCTTCGGAAGAAAAGTCCGGACATTCCCCGCCATTTTCCGTTCCGGTATTGGTTTAGATAACCTTTCAATCAAGGGTAGAAGAGCGCTTGAGCATATGGATCAGCCTATTAATGATCCAAGCGCAATCCAAGCCGTTAAAGATTTGCTGCAAAACCATTTTGAGTTTCCAACGACGCCGCTTGTGATTCCGGATGAGCAATCTAAAGAAACTTTTCTAAACGAACTTTTTGGCAAGAGCGAACGGGAAACCTTTAAGGGAAAGGTGGCTTCGGAAGAGTCCATTCATAAAACAAATGCGGCGCAGGACCTCGAAGCCCGTCGTCTCCATGAATTGGCCACACAAAAAACCGCCCAGGAAGAATTTTTGCAGAAGAAAGCAGAAGCTATCAAGAATCGCGATCTGACTAAACAAGCCTTAACTGCGCTTCTTAACGAACGTGAGTCCCAAACCGCCTTTGATATTCCGGCCGACGTATTGACGCTTGGCGATCAATTTAAACGCATGAGCGGGATATCCATTCCTGAATTGGCTTCGCAAGTTCGGGATGAAGTCGAAAAATCTTTATCTAAACCAAAGGATGAGATTGAGCATCTGGGCGAGGGCTTGGAAGAATTGACCAATATGAACGCCCTGCTTACCGCCGAAAGTAAAATTGCTCACGACCACGCATCCATTCGTAGAGACATCGAATCTTATGCCGGCCGCAGCGTATTTCAGGATCTTCTATACAGCCGCGTCCATAAAGGGATGACGGCCTGGATGAGCAAGGCCTTTTTTGATTTTCTCGATGATTATCCCGCCGTCAGAGCGCATTACTTATTGCGCTTGAAGAAATGGCAAGATCCGCGGGAATGGGGAAATTATCCAACAGAATTTATCCCTATTTTATTTGCGTTAGTAGAGAAGGAGGAATATTTAAAAAATCATATTCAAAGGCTCCAACGCCTTCGAGGGGATGTTACCAACAAAGAATTATGGGGAAGCATTTTCCTGCTCAGTAGAAAGTATTTGGCCAATATCTTCTCGAGGGAGATAAAGCGACGTTTAACGCTGATCATGCCCCGAAGTGGGGATGTTGTAAAATCACATTCCAGAGAAATATCATCTTTAGTAGCAGATTTTCTGTCTACTCCGGCCTCATTTTTGCTTCTGATTATCTATCTTCATGCTTTTGAAAAGGAAGGACCCCGAACGTTTGTAGAGTACATGAATCAGTATTTGGGAGTGGAGGTTCCTTTCTTGAATCCTGATCTGGAGCGTTTTATGAAACAAGGTAGCCTGGAACGGGCTTTCCCTGAACGGTCGCCTGAGCAGGTTAAACGTATCCTAACCGAGTCTTACCTGGATCTTCGTAGTATTCTTCAAGATCGGATGACGAAAGGTCCGGAACCTTCTGGATTCGGCGCTAGACAACAGCGTGAGCATATTCCGGATCCGATATTCCGCAACAAAGGCATTGCGGGGTTTGGCGCCGCGCCGGACATGGAAGGATTTTACGTTTCTCAAGTGGAATATATTTTGAAAGGACAAATCACAATGCCTCATCCGCTCAGTGAAAATATGAGGGAAGCGCTTCGGCTTCATTATCTTGAAGGGCTTGGTCGGCCGGGTGTTGCTGAGAATCTGGACGTATCGCCCGACAATGCAAGGCAGCTGCTTTCTCGGGGCAGGAGAATGACTGCCGCATTCTTGAGAAGCCAGTATGGATTGAACAAGAATAAAACGATTTCGATCCTGGAACAAATCTTTATTCGTTCCGTAATGACAAAATTAAAAAGTGCTGTGGACAAAAAATTCCGGCTTGTCTTTGATCTGGAAACAGATCGGAGCAAGCTTTTAAGAAAATTGTTTGATGAATTGCGTGTACCGTGGCCCGCTTCAATGAGGAACGGAATCGTTCTTTTTCGTAAAACTTTCTTAGGTACGGAACTCAGGCTCATCGACCAAGACGGAACTATGTTGCGTCGCTATTTGCTGGCCGATATGTTGGACCGATTTTTAGAACCAGCTCCGGCGAGAGGCACTTCCCGGAACGTCATTGTTGCCAGTAAATTTTTTCCAAATGCTTCGCTCTTCCGGCTTGTATCGCATTATGGCCCGGTAGATTTGCTTGTTGCCTTAGCCCCTCGGCATGTCAGTAGAGCGCTGGACCCACGTGGATTTGAAGTAGCGAATATACAGGGGTTCAGTGAGTATGACATAGAGAATGCAGCTAATAGGGCAAAGATTGCTTTGCCAAGTTTGTACAAAGGGAGCGAACTGGTTCCTAAGATTAGCCGTTATGACCTGGCCACCGGTAGAAAAATAATCAGGTACTACGACCAGACAAGCAGAGAGCATGTTCTGACGGTCACAATAGGAGAAGTGGAGGGCAGAACTATCTATCAAACGGATTGGGAAGGCCGTTACGCTGAGTGGAAACGTAAGGGTGTGCGAATGAAAGCAGCTCGGGATCTTAAAGCCTATTTCAGAGGAAGAAGGCTTACTCCTCCCAAGTTCGGTCCTTTAAGAGTTTGGAGAAATCGCGCCGGCGGGAAACAACTGATTTCAGGGCTAAAAGCGTGGGTTACGATGCCGGATGGATACCCGTTCTCCATAGTCCGTCCCCCGGTACTTTTTGTCGCAAGAAGCGGGAAAAAATTTGTAGGAATTTTTGGCATTCGATCACGATTAACTGCTCCGCCGTTGTTTGCATTTCGCCTGAAGAAAAACCGGTGGGAAGAGGTAAATGTTTCCGAAGTTTGGCCCGGATCCGTTCGCATCGGAGAGGCCGGATTCGGCGCACGGCAGAGGCGCGAGCACATTCCCGATCCGATATTTCGCGACCGGGGGATTTACGACCGGCTTTATCTTCTGCACATCACCGTTGATTCCGCGCTAAGGCAATGGACAGCCCTCGAAGGTGTCCAAGGGGTAGCTGCCGAGAGAAGAAGAGGGAAAATCTTAAAAGTTGCCGGCCGCATAGCCCGAATTCTTGAGAAACGATTGGACAAATTTCCTCCGGCGATACGAGAACTTAGTTATCGCCGAAAGGCACGTCAAGCGTTGCGCGAGGCCGTTAACGCGTTAAGAGAAAAACAATGGGCGTTTGCTTTGGAGCGCATTCATTTCTCGATGGAACGGCTTCGAGAAGAAAGGAAAGTTCTTTTTGACGCACAGAAAAAATATAAAGTTACCGGGCGTATTCGTAAAGCCTTCGGCGATTCGGAGCAAGTTCATATTTATATGGGCCGTCTGGTAAAAAAGAAAGATGGTGTGGAATCCGAAAAAGGCTGGGTCGGCCCGATGGATTATTCCAAAGCGTTCCGGTATTTTGATCATATTATCGATAACCGGGTTGAAGATTATCGAAAGGTTCGAGATGAGATTATCCCGGCCGTAGAAAATGAGATAAACGCGATCAACGTCATTTTATTAAACGATCTTTCGCCCGCCAGCCGTTCTCAAAGCGTCCGCCAAATGAGGAGCCGCGTTCAAAGCGTGATCGACGATTTGAAAGGGAAGAAAACGGTTAAAAAGAAAGCCAGAGCGCATTTGATCGAAGCCGGCAACATTTTAGGCGAAGTTGCGGCTCATGAGGGAGATGTGCATGAGCTTCTTCGCGCGGCGCGAAAAAATATGGTCCAAGCTTCCCAGATGCTTTTTAAACGGATGGCCATTAATGCAGCGCAGACTCGTGCTTTGGAAAGCCGCTTTCTTCCCGATATGCGCCGCCGGCTGGCGTCGAGAAGCAAGTATCTTCGGCAAAATATCGAAGGCTTTCTGAATATGGTAAGTCAGAAACAATATGCGTACGCATTGCAAGAAATAACGCAATTTGTCCGGCATTCGCATTTCCGGGACCAAGAACTAGAAGAAATTAGATGGCTGCTCATGGAGGCGCGGGATGATTTGAAAGTTCTTGCAGAGGGGGCGGGATCGGATCTTTTTGTAGACGGTGGAAAAGTGGAAAAGAAACTACGCGTGGCGCTTCGTGTGATTAAGGAGCGGATTACACTCGCCGGATTCATGGTAAAGTACCGGACTGCCATTAGTGAAAAAGGTTTTACCTTCCGCGCCGGCCGGGAATACAATCCTGAAATTATTTTTCAGCAGGTACGCAATCAATTTCATCGCGGAACCGAACCTCCTATTAACGGTATTCGCGGCTCGCCCATGGCCAAGCGGCTTAGGCTTTATCTGGTTAGCCGCATCCCGCATCGTATCAAAAATCCAAGCGAGAAGCGGTTTGGCAAAACAGATGATGGTCGTATTGTCAATCCTACCTTTCTCGCTCTTCAAGCCCTTCTCTATCTTGAAGGAACGAATTTCCCCGAAAACGAAACCGATTTCAGCATACTCGAAAAACGTTTTGAACGAAAACGCGGCCCGCCTTTTGCGCGCACCCAAACCGTAAACTTTCTTCGCGATCGCATCGTAGAAGGAAAAAATAAATTCTCCGACCTCACCGAATCCGACCTCGACCAATTCCTCAGCGCTTTAGATCAAGATCTGGGCATCGCTTACCACACGGAAGCATTCTCACTTCTTAAGTCTGACAACTCCCACGAAGAAATTTCCCAAACCGAACTCATCCGCCGCTCCATTGATAACGTTTATCGTGGCACCGGTTTTGGCACTGACGTCATTGCGAGGAGCGCCGTAGGCGCGACGCGTAGCCGGGGCGTCTCGCCCCGGATTGCCGGGCAAGATGCCCGGCCTACGCGATCGGCAGCTCGCAATGACGATGCTGGATTTGGAGCAGAGGTTCCAGAACAAATCGACGATCGCGAAGCTGAAATCGAAGCACTGCTCGCCGATCCAAACACGGATTGGGATTTGGTGACTCTTCAAGCAGCAAAACAAAATACGGTTGCTTTCGTTCCGATTGGCAAACTTCCTCTCGAAAAGACGCATACGACAGCACATCCAATCCGGTTCGCTGACGGCATGCAACCACGGTGGGCTTATTCGACTGGGGATCTACGAGCTATCCTCGATGCAGAACTCCAGATTACAAAAGGCTTAGTGGGTAGAACGAAAAATGCTGGCCTTAAGGACCTTCAAGATAGTTTGGCAGTCGCCGTTAAACCAAGGGTACTTCATGAAGAGACCGGCCACTATACTCTTGATTTCGTAGGGTACTATGTGCCTGTTTCTGAAAGGCGAAAGCCGGACGGTTCGCAAGTTCCACGCTTAGTTTCAACACTTCCTGATTTGGCTGAGAAAATCGGTTTGATCAAGCTTGAGGAATGGAGTAATCGTCAGACAAGAGCTCACGCAATTCTCATTAAAGGTTTGAAGGAGTTTGAGCGGAAAATGGATGAAGCAAAGTTTGATCCAGTCCATCAGCTTACCGAGGCGTTAATCGGTGGCCAACTATCGTCTGGCAATCCGTCAAGCAAAGAAATGAGACTCTCGAACTGGAATTTTGACAACCTTACGCCACAAGATCACGAGATCCTTCATAAAAGTTTAACGGAAGCGCTTATCCGTAAAGGCGTCGCGGTACCCACAATCTATCAAGATATTAACGTGAGTCTACGGCGTAATGCTTCTGGCAAATTGACTATTTCCCCCTCCTCGCTTCTTGAGACTGTACGCGAATGGGTCAAGCGAAGGCGGTTTAAGGAAGTTTTGCGGGCATTAGATGATGAAAAGGTTCAAGGCATCACCTCGCTTGTCGCCGATCTTGCGAGCGAAATTAAGAGCGGAACGGTGAAAGATAACGAAGCAGGCCTCAGGAGACTTCATGGAGAAATGGTCGAATTTTTCGAGTCGCACGGAGTTTCTGTTCCGGACGAGCTGAACCGGTTCGAGAAAACAGTTTCCGATGATCCGAAGATTCCCGGCGTAATTCGCTCACCATTAGTAAGTCTTGTCTTTGAAGAATTACATCTGTCGCCACGACAGATCGAAACCAAGGCGATGAGGGATCACCGCCCGCGAGAAGAGCGAGAGCCTCAATTTTCCGATTTTGATATTCCTCCATCCTCAGAACCAATAGACCCATTGGGGCTCACACCCGTTGGCGGTTTTGACACTACAGGTTTAGAAGATACGCCGATCCATCCTCCGGCCGCGTTAGGTTTGACCGCCGAGGAAAGGCATGCAAAGATTCAACTACTGCGCACAGATCCTGTCTACATTGAGTTTAGAGATCGAATTCGCCAAACATTCAAACCGGAAAAGCTCACATTTTTAGACGATATCGTCAATTATGATTATCCTTCAAATGATGCTCGCCGCCGCGATGCCGTCGAATTTTTTCTGAAAGGCCAAAGGATTTCCATTCCTGCGTCGTTAATCAATCCTTTCGACGATTTCACATTAGTTGATGTGGTGCGTCTCCTCCTCACCGACATCCGCCAAATGGACGCGGCAGATAATAATGCAACGAAGATCCAGCGATTACGCGAAGATCCCGATTACGTAAAGTTTCGCGAACAAGTTCGTTCTGCATTAGATCAATCAAAACTGAAAGATTTGGTTGATATTCTCAATACCGAGAATCATGCCGCAAACGACGCCCAGCGCGTAGATCTGATCCGCGTTTTGTTTGGGGAAGAAAATATTCTCATTCCGGCCAAATTCCTGCCTCATTTACTCGAAATCATCCGCGCCATTCTGGACGACTTGGAAGCTTCGAATGCTGAATCTGAAAGTGAGAAGGCAGAAGCCAAGCCCGTGCCGTGGAGTGTGAAGATGCGCGATCTCATCCGCTGGATTCGCCAGGAAGTGGATAAAGAAAAGAGACTCGAACTGGTGCGTAGGCATAAAGACGATCTTATCGAATGGATTATTCCCATATTAGGGCGCGATAGTACGGACGATCGAACCTATTCACGTAGATACGCAGGTTCAGGTACGTTGAGTACAACTTTCTTAACGGTTGAAAAGACGCTCAACGAAAACGGTATTGTGACAAGAGAACTCAAAGGGTATAGAAAAAAAACGTGGGAACATTTTCCTTCGGTTTTAGCGCATGGTTTATCTCGATACCGCTATTTGCGAAGGTACATGAAGCGAAGGAATACGTGGCCTTCTCGATCTATAACTGCCCTAGAACATGCGTTCTTGTCCGACTTCATAGTTAATGCTCGTGAGGATATTATTCTGCAGCAGAAGTCCGAGTGGGGGTTTAATGAGTTCTGGGATACTGAAATAAGCACTCAAGCTCGAACATTTCATGAAAGTATTGATGTGGTGCCTGAATCGGAAGCATTTTCTGCAAAATTAGCCAGACTTTTACTTTCCAAAGAATTTCGGCATGATAAAGAAGCGTGGGAGCGCGCGCGAATGCTGCGGTTTAGCAAGGATGGAGTGCGGTTGGAAAAGCCGTGGGGGGTAAGGGCCTTAAAAAGAATAGCTCCGGTTTACAAACCATTAATGATGGCTAGTGCGTTAAGTGTCACGCTGTCAATTTTGGTGGCCGGAATAACAACATTATTAGTTGTGTTGCACACTGCTTTCGGCATGTTGCCGCTTGAAGGACTAGGTGAAATCATGGCATGGGTAGTGCTTGGGTTCTCATCTTTTCTCGCTACATTTTCAACTGCGGTCAACATATATATTGAGCGATTGGAAAAATACACAGATAGACAGGGCGTGTACGAAATTCCATTGACTTTGGAAAACGTAGCCGGACTTTTGCTTGGCAGGCACCTGACTCCTGAAATAAAAGCGCTTGTCGAATCCATTGAAAATCCGGAAGCGCCTGGAAGCAATTCCATAAGTCATTCTGAGGGCCGCAGGCCCGAAGAATCTGACGAGATGCTTCGCTCGGCGGAGCAGCCCTCGCAGAGGGTCGCTCAGCATGACATGGCTTATGAAATCACTTCTAGTAAAGAAGCAAAACAATCTTGGTGGACGAGATTGGGAGATTGGTTGAGCCCGGGCGAGCCATTCTTAATCGGCCGGGCGGATTTAAACAATTCCACACTAGAATGGTACGCCGAACGATCACAAAGAGCTCGCGAAGAAGCAAAACGTTTGGAGCCGCCCGCTCCTCTGGCTGAACCTGCACCTGCTTCTATTAATAAGCAAATTGATCTGGTAGTTACCGAAATGCAAGATGCGCTGGAGTCGGGCGATTCCGGCACTCCTCCTCTGCCCGACGCTGAGTCGGAAGCGTTACGTCCCGTCACGCAAGCTGAACGGGATCGAGCGGTCGTAGCGCAAAGTCGATTGAATTCCGGTCTTCTGAAGCGAAATGGCAGCGTTGGTTTTGCGGAACTGAATGATGTGTTAAATCCCGCGCAATTAGATGATGCCCTTCTTTCCCTTACCGCCGATACCGTTGATGAAATTCTAACGAATCTAGCGCCCGACGGAGCTTTGGCCCTTCCGGAAACACCTTCTGACATTGCAAATCTGCGTGAACTACTCGACTCAATACGAACTCGGCTCGAACGAGTTAATGTGAGTGGTGTTAAAGCAGAAGTCATGGACACCGGAGAATTTGAAGCGCTTGTCGAAGAAGCCCAAAGAGAGGGTGGAGTTACGGATTCGGATGAGGGTGAAAGCCGTCAACCTGAAGCCGCAGGATTTGGAATTGTGGATACAAGACTCGAAAGACTTTTCGAAATTTCGGGTGGGGTAGGTTTAGGCGCGGTTTTGTTTAGTGAGGGTGTTGATGGCGCTTCTTCTGCCGTTCTTCCCAAAGATAGACAATTCCCATTATTGCAACGATCACGATTAAAACAATCAAGGTATCGTAGTACATTTTATTTGTCTCCCTTCTTTATTCTTGGAGGTGTCGCAACCCAACCGACGAACAATAATATCACAAGCATCCCGGCTTTTACAAGGCGTATATGGCCCGTCGAAGCGAGAAAAAAATCGGTTGCAGCTGCCAAATTGAGCAGCAGTACAAAACTATTGAGAAATGCCTTGCCTACTTCTTTTCTACGGTTTATTTCAAACACTTTTCCAGCCTTTCCTGAGGCGCTATTGTCGCCACGTGGCGAGAATGGTGAATCAACAAGTAAAAAATCATCAAAAATCATAACTCCAAAGGGAGCGGCTGTCAAGGAAGAATCCGGGTTCGGCGCGGGGGCGGGATTCACCGAAGAAAATAAGAAAGTTCTCGAGCAATTTCAGGCTGGACATTCCGGCATTCAAATTCGATCGATGGATTCCGTGCTCCGAACAACACGGCCGGAAGATCTTCGCCGTTGGCTGACAGACATTGACGAAGCATCGAAAACTCATAACGAACTCATAGGCAGAGAAGTCCGACTGAAATTTAGACGGCTTCAGGAATTTTCCTCCTTTGATTTACCCGTATCGATTCTTCACGTACCCGATCAGCGCGTGTCTGAGATTACGATCACCTCAAACGAAGTGGCGGATAAAGAGGACTTCAAAGGTCTGCTCATGGAAGCACTCGATGGCCCTATTAGCGACGGACGAATTTATCTTGATGAAATATTCGACGGAGCCGATGAGTCGCTTGCCAACCGGCTTTCGCGGGACTTTTTTTGGAAACGGCTTGATGTTTGGACCACAATGACAGGTAACGATCATGAACGCGGTCATAAAGAAACCAAACCCAAGCAAGACCCCACCTTTATTCGTCAAAGCGTCAATGATTGGGTGAGCGCTCTTCGTAAGCAAGGTCCTCTTCCCGATAAAATTCATTTGGCCGAACTCGGCGCTGCCAAAGCCGAACTGATTTTAAATTGGCTTAAAGAAATCGAAGCAAACCATGCCGACATCTTTGCGCGTATCGAGAAAGTCTACATCATTGAATTCGCCAAGGAAATTCTCCTCCACAGTCGTTTTTCACCGGAACTGGAAAGCCGCTACGGAAATCTGATCGAGCGGGTTTACTACAAGCCGGGTGAATTTCCAAACCGTTTCTATACCGTAGATGACCACCCGTTGGAACTGGCAGGGAAAATTCATCTTCTTATTCACAACAATGTCTTCGATCAAATGGCTTCCCGAATTTTAAAGCGCGTCAACGGGCGCTTCTACGAGGAAGAAGTGAAGCTTTTCGTCGATACTTCAAATCCGACGGTGCGGGATTTTCTAAAGCAGGTTGGTTGGGAGGCAAGAGATCTTCAAGCGCGTTTAAGAAAATCACTCGGCCGCGGAGACGTGGAATTCTTAATAGGAAAGGCCGAATACGGGTTTCCGGCTTTTGAGGCTTGGTCTGCGCTCGTTTCCAAGCAAGAGGGAAGAAAAGCGCTTCGCTTTGAGCGAAGGCTTCGGCCGATTAAAAATTTTGATCGGGAATTCGATCCGGAGAGTCGTGAGCTTGGATTTTCGCTCAACAACATTATTCAAGAAATATTAGACGACACTCCCGACGCAGAGATGCTTATCAATACCGAAGCACTCGAATATTTCAACCGCAGCTTCAAACTCCTCGCGCCGGGCGGATATGCTCAAATGATCGATCTTTTTACTCAAGTTTCAAACCCCAATCAAATTCATACGCGCGATATTTTGCGAATGGACGGAAGCCTTATCACACCGCTGAATGCCGATCTCTTCCAAGCGGTAGCGAAAAAGATACGGCCCTCGGCTTCGGTCGAATTTGATATGGTCGGCAAATATGTGGAGCGAGCCGGCGGCAGCATCAAGGGCATCGGCCCCGGCGTTTTGCGGGTCGCTACGCCGCGTCTTTCCAAACTACAGGCCGCACTCGATCGCGGCGAATTTGTTTACACTGCCGAACTTCCCCCATTTAGCGAAGCTAAGGAAGAAACGTTACGTCGCCGGGCAGACTTTTATGAAAATCTGGGTTTGCATGCCTCCAGCATTCCGGACTTACCTTTAGACGAAGGACTTCACGATAATTCCGTATATTTACCTTTTACGAAACAAGCGATGGTTCACAAAGCTGCCAATGAGAAAACACGGGACGAAATTAAAGAAGAGCTCCGAATAGCCGCAAAGGCCGGTATCGGCAATTTTCTTGTGATGTCGGGCGGTTGGCCGGTCAGGAAAATTCTTTTGAGGAAATCGCTTGGATGGAAATTACTTCATGCCGTTTTAGCCGCGATGCCTAAGCCGTTCGCGCAGTGGCTTTTGGATTTGGCTTCTTTGTTTGATTATTTCGGAGGGCAGTTCGTTCGTTTGATCGAAGGCTTGAGTCCCTGGCCGGTACACGTCAGTCCTTTAAAGGTGCTCACGAGCGCTTACCGCCTCATCCGCAAAAAGAAATACCCGGAAATGGATTGGAAGGGCATCGCCGTTCTGATCGACGAAATGAAAAACGAGGGAACGGTTCCGAAGCATACGCCGGTTTTTGCGGTTCTGAATCCCTCCACCGATACGGTCGATCGCTGGCAGGAAAAGTCCGGGTTTACACCGAAAATCCAAGGCCTGGTTACCAATCCCCCCTTCCGGCTGTCCCGTTTTAAGGAAACGCTGAAAGAAGCCCGTAAACGAGGCCTTACCGAAAATACACCTTTAATCGTGGGTGTTCCGATCGTTTCCTCGGTGCGGAATCTAAAAATTTGGTTTGAACTCACGGGCGACTTTTTCTGGTTTCTTGATCCGGAGCTCCGATCACTCGTCAAGAAATTTAAAAATGCGGAAAAAGGATCACCGGAGAGCTTCGCTGAATTTTCGCGTAACTGGACATTGGATTTTGCCAAACAAATTCAGGCCGAAAAAGGCGTGGCAGGCATTCATTTCATGCCCATGACGAAGTGGAAAGATTTGCAATATGTTCTCGATCGGCTCCGTCCAAAATCGCGCGCCGAATCCGGATTTGGAGTTGTAAGTACGGCGGAAAGATCTCAAGATAAAGTTCTTGCCGCGGCCGGAGTAACGCCCGAAGAGTTTTCGCGTTTTCATGAATCCCACATTGTTATTGCCGATGACGTGGCGGGGCTCCTTGATATTTACAAACGCTCTCTTACGCGCGGCGGATTCTTTAAGGATAAAAATATTCAAACATTCACCGATGTGGCCAGTGCTGCAAATGCAGTAAGTGAGTTACGTGCCGCGGGAAACCCGGATGAGAAAATCGTAGTGATTACCGACCTTGCTTTTGGTTTGGATGAAAAGGGCAATAAACGGCCCGACGGCGTTGACTTCATTAATAAATTACGGTTGATGAACGGCACGCCCGGATTTAAAGGGCCGATGCTTGTGATTTCGGGAAGCATGCCTTCGAAATTGGTTCTGCCGGATTTATTTGATCAAGACGCTGTGCCCTTCGGGCTTTCGTATGCTGAAAAAGGTGGGGACGGCGAATACGGATTCGTTCGCGCGGTCTATCGCCTTCTTAAAAATCCTCCGCGAGTTGCCGAAACGCTTGCCGCGCCGCTTACCAAATCGAAAAATTTTGAATTGGCCTCTATTGGCAACGAAAACTGGGCGCTCTTTAATACCATCGAAGCCGAACTTAAAGAAGAAGCGATTGCCATTCTTGCCGAATTGGACGAACCTAATCTTAAATCCGTTCGTAAGCATATGGAGAAATTTAAAGCCGTTCTTTATGAAGATTATGCGCCATTCGATCTTGCTCACCCGCAGGGCCGTAAGCTTCATGATTTCAACAATCGCGCGTTTGAACTTGAAAATTCAATCCGGCATGCGATAGAGGAGTTGATCAATTTGCGGGATGATTTGGAAATAAGAAAATTTTCAGATCGATTTGTTCTTTTGAATGAAATGGTTTTAAGAGCAAGAGATTTTACGTCTCTATTACAAACATTCAATTATTTTTGGAATAAACGAGATAAAGAGGACTCCTTGCGCTTAGCCTTTAATGAGGGAAGCCAGAATATTTTAGATTTATTTACATTCAATGACTTAAGGGACGAAGACTGGGATTTAGAACCGTGGGATATATTCATAGGTAAAGAAGAACTGGAGAAGAAATATCCGATACCGTTAGGGTTCATACTCAAGGTAATCATGGATAATGTCCTCGATGCTTACAGGGCAAGAGGCATCGCAGGTGATTTTGAAGACGCCCCGAAACGGCCCATTTGGATCGAATTAGAACGAGGCAAGGAATTGCGTATTTCCATCACAGATGCTGCGGGAGGTTTTCAAGATATATACCCGGAGAAAATTTTTGATCCGGCCACGGGCACTCGGGGGAATCGCTCCGGCTACGGTCTTTATTGGGCGAAATATTTTGCTAGTGAACTCGGCTACACCATTCGCGCCGAAAATGTAAATACGCCGCGCGGCGGAGGAACGCGGTTCACCATAAGCATTCCTTTAGTGGCAAAGGCCAAGCTTCCGGCCGGTGAAGTGGACGAACTTGATTCAGGCGTCTTTAATCCGGATGATGGCAAAGAAAATAAATTATTTTGGGAAGCCAAGAAAATGGGCGGAAAAATCGCCGGCTGGAAACGGTTGGATGAGGCGAGCCGGTTCGTAGACATTCGCGTACCTTCCTGGAAAGCTATTGAGAATAAAGAAGGTTGGGAAAAATTTATTGCCGCCAATCAAGCGCTCACCGCCCAAGGTAACGCTGTCGTTACGAAGCGCCCATCGCTTCTCGACCAAATCCGCGCAGAAGCCTTTGACGCCGCTAACGAAACCGAACTTTTCACTCGCCTTGAATCCATTAAAAGTGATCTCCATCTAGAAAATATAGCGGAACTTTTCGTTCCCGGTTTCACGCTCGATATGATTAAAAATGGGGAAGGACGAGTAAATGAAAAACTCATATCCGATCAACTGGATGCTTATCTGGAACGATTGAGCGATCAATTTATTTTGCCTGCGGATTTGGTATTAACAATAGAAAATGCCGGCCGCGCACTGATTCGACAAATTGAATCGCGCAACGAGGAATTTGACGGCACGCTTATCGTACGAAGCTCGGACTCCCTCGAAGACATCTTTAACCGAAACCGCGCCGGCGCACTTCTTTCGTTGAAAGCAACTCAGGAAAATCTCGCGGAGCAGACGGGAAAAGTGCTTAGAGCCAAAGTCCGCGATGCGTGGCTCGCTCAAGGGCACCCGCTCGAAGCAGACTCTTTTTCCATCGGTCTTATGAATCACCATTGGTTTGATGTGGGATTCTTCGCGTTCACTGATCTCTACGGTCGTCTTGTGATCGAACTGAATCTCGGTCAACCTACCACACTTGCTTCGGGCGGATCGAATGCGCTTATTGCTGAATTTGAAATGACCGAAGACGGCAAAGTTTTAAAATTCAAATTAAAACAGCCTTTCCGAAATGCGCCGGATGAAATCGAAATGAAAACCGGTGTGCTGACTAAAAACGATTCGGCACAATATTATGAAAATAATACGAAGCCGGTTGAAGATAGCTTCCGCCAAACAGTTCGTTCTCCTTTGACAAAAGATCAGTTAATAAGCCTCGCGGAAAAATTGTGGCAGGTGCAGCAACAAGATGTGTTCGGATATTCTCTCGATATTGAAGGTGGGGCTAAGATCAGTGACGGTTACGCAGACGCCTGGCTTGTTCAAGCACGGCCCATCGTAGGAATTTCTAAAACGACATCCGAACCTCTTCCTTCCAAGCAAACGGGGAGCGCTAGGTATTTCGATGCGCCGGTCAGTTTGGGAAAAGGCCGCTTGGAATCGCTTCCCGTTCTTCTTATTTCATCCGAAGCCAGCCCAAAAGATTTGCGCGAGTGGGATTCGAAATTTAACCGTTATGTTCGCGTTGAAGCAAACATCGCCGATAAATCTACCGGCCAAGCGCGCGTAGCCGTCGATCCCAAGCACGGTTCCCGGTTTGCGCATAATGTGAATCGCCTCATGCCCAAAATCGGCGAAGGCAAACTCATGTATGCGGCAGGCGCTTCGCTTGAGAATGATTTTCGAACGCTCCATTACGACGAAGTTGCGCCCGGCATCCGCGTGAGCCGCGAACGCGTTGCCGCCGTTGCCGATGGCCTTTCAGCCCGGTTCTTTGTCATTCCGGAAGGAGTAAATGAAGAAAACGAACCGACGCTTAAATCCCATTCTCTTTATGAAGCCATTACCGCAAACGGAATTGCCAAAAAAGTTGTTCTATTTGATGAAGATAACGAATTTACGCAATATATTATCGGTAAACTTAAGGAAAATAATGTCGAAGTCTTTGCCACCGGCGATAAGCAAGCGGCCTTCAATAAGGCAAAAGAATTCGGAGCCGCAGGAATTTTGATTGGCCATGATTCGGCAGGAGCAACGGGTTTAGCTTCGCAACTTTCCGAGGAAGGCTATCAAGGGTTGGTGGTTATTTATACGGGAGGTTACGAAGGAGAAGTGCTCGATAGAGCTCGTGAGGGATCTGAAAAACTTGTCGCTGCCAACCGGTTTTGGATAGAGGACCGGGCTGATTTGTTTGACAAATTGCCCGCCCGCATTGCCGAATTCAACGCAAGTTTAAAACCCAAAGAAGCTGCTGCGTTACCTACCAAACCTCGTTCAGAAGCTAAGTCGGTGATGGATGCTATTCGCGCCGACGGAAAACCGAAAGAAATTATTTGGTACGATTTCCCGGGTAGAAGATGGGTTGAGGCTATTTCAGAAGAACTTCAGCAAGAAGGTGTACGAGTAAGTGTGAGGAGCGATGCGGATGACGATGTTTTTCACGAAGTCTTGAGAAGCGGTTCAAAAGGTCTTTTCATAGGTCATTCGAGTGCCGGAGCGCTAATCATAGCGAGGGATTTGATTCAAGCGGGATATGAAGGGCTCATTATTATTTATACCGCAGGCGTTGCCGCAGAGGTTTACGACGAAGCCAGGCGAACAGGACTTGAAGCTGCGATTGATTCTAAGCAATTGTGGATTGTCGGCGCTACCTTTGTACAAGGAGATGATTTTAGAGAAAATCTTATCGAATTTAATCGCCAGGCGCGCGGTGTTGAGACCACTGACGAAGAAGATTCATGGAAAGCGGATAATGATTATCCGGAAGATGAATTTGATGAACCGTTAGAAGTCGGCGGACGTCCGGAAACTGTCCGCCAACTTTTTATGTCTCGCCCACGCGAGATAAAGACGGTTCTGATTGAAGATAGCTTTCGCTGGCGTGAAGATTTCGAAGACTCCGTAGATGCGCTTGAGGACGAAGAAAACGTTGTTCCTCATTTTCTGACGGCAGACCCGGAAGAAGGAGTCAAACAAGCGCTTGAATGGGGCGAAGATGCTGTTGTGGTCATTGATCATTTTATTGATCGACCTTTTAAACACTACACAAAGCCCAAAGGCCATCACGTAGCTGCCGATTTGGCGAAACAAGGTTTTAAAGGTGTCATTGTCTTAATGAGCGCTCTCGATGAGCGCGAGTTTTCGGATGAAGCGCTTCAGTGGCCGGTATTACAGAAGCTTCATGATGAAGGCAGGCTCATGTTTGTAAGCAAATACCGGTTGAGTCCTACGGAATTGGTTGAGCATTTAGCTGCCGCAAATCGTTCTATTAGAAAGAAAGCAATTCCTGAGGCTACGCCGAGTCAAACGGTTGCGGCCCGGTCAGAAGGGCCGACGCCGGCGGAAGATTTAGACAGGTTAATTTATATCGAAAGAAATCACGGTTTGCTGAGAAGCGAAGATTATTACAGATCTCTGTACGGAATGATCAAAGAAGATTTGTTTGAGGGAATCGAAGCCGCTGAATTAATAGCGCTCGACGAAGTATTTGAAATTTTTATTGAGCAGAAATTAGGAAAAATTCCTGAGGCCAGAGCGCCGGATGTTTTTGGTGAAAAAGTCTCCGCCGTTCTCTCAAAGATCCGCTCCGAAATTAAATACCCCGTTTATCCTTCCCGGGAAGATTCAAGAATCATCGAAATACTCAACTTTCTAACTTCCTTCTCAAAAAAAGGCGAAGCTTCGCAGGCAATTCGGCGCGTGCGCGCCGGATTGGCGAATAAATCTTATCTTATCGCTTCTTTTGACGACGACCGGGCTCAACTGGAAAAATACCGCGCTGAGTTCGCCGGAAAGAAGGGGGTTGAGCATTTCACATTCGCCAGCGCTTCGCTCGGCCTCAATTTCTTAAAGCGCCAACCCGTCGATCTCCTTATTTTAGACGTCATGATGTACGGTCAAAACGAAGCTCGCCGTCTGGTTGAAGCTGCGATCAAGCGGGCAGGAGAAAATCAAAGCGCATTCGATCTCATTTTAATAACCGGTCTGGAGCAAGCTTCTTCTGAAATCGAGGAATTGAAAAATCTGGCAGTTTCAAACGCGCACGCTGTTCGCTCGATTACCGTAGCTTCACGAGGAACCTGGCAGAATGCTATCCAATCAAAATTAGAAGCTTTTAAAGCAGGCTTTGGAGTGGCGAAGGAAGGGGATGTATTTGAAAAGTTAAATGCCGAGTCTGCGATCACTGAACTTGGGGTAAAGGGAAATAGACCTCGGCATCCGTTTAAAATCAGTGAACTCCTACTCAAAAATAAATACGTTATTAAAACAGAAGAAAATGAATTTTTTCTGGTCGAAGCCGAGCGCGCCAAGAACGACGAAGTTGTTGCCTATGTAACGCCCGCTAAAGAGCAAGCCGACAGAACTTTTATCGCGACTACCGGCCAGCAGCCGGTATATCCGGACAGAAAACCGCCTAGAGGAATTCTTTTTGGCCAGGATTATGGAATAGCCATTAACCCCGCCGCGGGTGAGATTTTTGTTTTCAATAAAAATGAAAATGCAACGCGTCGAATCGAAGTTTTTTCGGTGCGCTCCGTCACTCGTAGTGAAGTGCAATCATCTCAAACCGAAGGAACGACAGGCGAGGATCACGCCGGCGGCACGTACGAAGTGCGTGAACTTGAAACAGGTGAGGGAAAAGTCATTCAAACCGCAAGAGATGCGGGTGCCGAAGAAGCGCGAAAAAGTGAATTTGAGGGGGAGACCGCCGCGGATGATGCTTTTGAAGCGTTTAGACAGCAAGAAATTCTTGCGGGCGTCAAGCCGTGGAAAGATAGAAATATATTCAGCAGAATATTCCTTCGCGTTGTTTATTTCGTTTTTGAACACACCGCATTTTCCCTTTTCCTGTTTGCCATGCTTTTACTGGGAGGTGTTGGGCTTGCTACACAAAGCAAATACAACCAAGCGCTAAAATTGATCGAAGGTGAGCCTCGCCCAATAAATATCCAAAGGATTTTTGGCAGCAAGGTTCAAATAGAAGATCTTGCTCCTGACACAAACGCACCGTTTTTTGTCTCGAAAGGGCTGGAAGCTCTTAGGTCTAAGCATCCGAATGAATTCGGCGCGCTTGAGAAAGTTAGTATTACGCGTGTAGAGCCATCCGAAGAACAGGGCATTCCTTCCCATTCCGTAAGAGTAAGCATTCGTAGAGATTCCTGGTCGACACAGCAAGCGGAAAGACAAACGGTTGTTGTTGATCAAACAACCGGGCAGAATGCCGAAAGCCGGTTTGCTATTCAGGAAGCATTTGTTCCCGAATATGTGGATTATTTAAAGGACGAAGCTTTGCTTTCGGTTGTTCCTTGGCTGGCTGTGTATGGAGTAATCGGAGCGTTCATTTTCGGAGTCGTTTTAGCAACGATGGGTTCTTTTCAAAAAGTGCTTTTTAAACAAAGTCGGATGGCGTTTGATATCAGAGATAGAACATCTAAAAACACGCGTTTGGATCAGACGGCAACAGCCCAAGTTGAACGCCGAAAAAAAGCCAAAGAAGAAGCCAAAGGCGGCCAAGGATTTGGCGCCGCCGAAGTTTCTTTGACCCGATATTTGGATTTGACGTCTCGCCTTGAGGAAGAAAAGCAAGCCGCTGATTTCATCATCGAGAACACTTCGTTAATTGGCGGGAAAGAAATTTCAAATTTTAAAGATTGGCGGGATCAAACCGGACGTTTGATCTCACGTATGAGAGAAATCGTCATTATGCACGGCGGTTCAACTGTTTCCTGGCAAGAAGGAATAGTAAAAGAAAAAGTTGGAAGTTTGATTAGTGAAGCAGAGGCGCTTTTATTTGATCCTGCGTTCGCCTCCGAAGTCCGGAAGCCGGAATATCTAAAGGCCGGCGAAGACGTGTGGATTTTGCCGGCCCAGCTCCGGCGTTCTGCTTTATATCTTGCGACGCTCGCCGGCGAGTGGCGTAAGACCTACGGAACGGATAATCCCGATTGGCTTAATGACGTTCTTGCTGTTTCCGGAAAATTTTTTGAAACGCTTCGCGAACAGGAACTGAATCCCGAACGTGTACTCACCGGCCGTTCAGGTACCCGTTACCATATACAAAAATGGCTCGACAGCGAAGCAGAATCCGGCGGTGTTCCTGCTCCGGTAAAGCAGGCCTTACTTAAATTTATAAAAAGTTTGGTGATTACGTATGCGTTAACGGTAAGAGACCGTTCCGAAAAATTTAAAGTTAACCTTGGAAAAGCTTCGGGGAAAAAAGCCTGGCTTCATTTGGAAATCCCAAAGGCTGCCTCGGAAGCATGGTTAGAAAAATACCCGGGGAAAAAGTACTTTATCTATTCACTGTCTCCCCATAGAAAAGTTTCTCTTAAAGATCCGGTGCTTGGCTGGAATCTTTCGGTCTGGAACAGCAAAGCACAGGCCAACAATGAGGTGATCATAGAGTCGCCTGAAAATGTACAGATTTCACACATTCCTTACGAAGTCCGCAAAGAGCACCGTATTACCGGCGCCGCAAAAGTTCTAACTGAGGGAAAGCGGCCGGTCATTATTTTGGTGGACGAAACCGCTTCGGCAGAATGGGAGCCGGAGCGGTATAAGCCGCCTGTGGCGCGGGATATGCGCGTTATCGCAGAGTACGCATTAAAGGAATTATTTACAACGCAAAACGGAACGCTGCGAAAACTGGTCAGGGTGGATTTTAACGGTAACTGGTTGGCCGCTCGGTCCGCCGATGAGAGTTGGATCGAGGTATCCCACGGAAGAATTTTGGATAGCCGCTATGGCGCTCATCCTCTGGACGGCGAGAGTTTTATTCGCCGCTTTGATTTGGTTCTCTCTGACAGAATTGAAGACCCCTCATCATTAAGCGGGCAAATTCCCGGCTTAGCTAATGAATTCACTGATTTTTGGAGCAGTTTTGTTGCCCGAGCAGAAATATATAAGTACGGCCAGAAAAAATCGCTGCCGCGCGGCGGTATGATCAAAACTTTTTTCTGGAAAGGGCATTTTAATGCCACGCTTATGCGTTTTGAGAACAGCGACAATTTTCATGCGCGAATTTTTGTCAATGCTTCTCCAGCCGGCTTTGGGAATCTGACGAGACTTTCCGACAAAGAGCGTCAGGCGTGGGAAGATCTGCTTTTAAGGAAATACGGGTTAACCGTTTCGGAGGCCTTAAGCCTCGCTGACATTAATCCTGCGACTATTTCAAACCGTATGGAAATGTTAAACAATGCCTGGATGCGTTCGAAAGAAAGCCATTCGCAGTTACTCAACACAAATATCCCCGCCCTTTTCCAAATTGACTGGAATGCAGACGAACTTTCCGCCGAAGCAGATAAAGGTTCGTTGGAAAAATATATAAAAGCGAAATTAAGCGCGACAAATTGGAATGAAAAGTCAAAGCCGCTTGTCACCAAACTTGCCAATCCTTTAGCAAGCTGGCGCTGGCTTGACCGGGAGTTGGCCGCCGGTGATCGTTTGGAGATTTCCGAAGATTCACCGTTATCCAGCATAGGTCCCGTGGACATGGCGGCGTATTTCTCAAACGCGGGCGGAGAAAATTCCCCGTTCCAACAGGTTCGGCCGCGCGGACGAACACCCCATAATGAATACTATGTTTTCGGTCAAAAGTTTCTTTCCGGTCGAAGAACACATCGTACGATTTTCAATCTTCCCGAGCGAGTGAGTTTGAATTCAAAAGGAGAGCCAAGAAGTTTTTGGGTACGCGGCCGGCCTGCCGGAAAACTCGATATTCATGCGCACCCGTCCCGTCCCGCTGTAGGCAGAGCCCGTTTCGTCCCGGGAAAAAATTTTAAACCTGAGACCGGTCTTATCTTCAACAAGACTTCCAAAGGCACCATGGGTTATCAATATCGCTATGAGTTGGCGGAGCGCACATTGAATTCCGAGCCGGGACCTCCGGTAACGTTACTTATCAAAAAGGGAGTTCAAAAGGAAGGAAAGCGCATGATTGCACCGCTTTTGCCTTGGCCGGGATTCGGTTATCCGTTAATTAAACCCATGTTGCCCAGAGGATACCGAAGAGGAGACGATATCCGTGTCACCCTTTTTACCTTTGACCACGGCGTTACTTTAAAAATTACGAACGCTTCCAACAAAAAAGCGCCTCCGCTCATGCTCTTTTACAACTTTGCTTCGAAGAAATTGTGGCGATGGCAATCTGAGGTATGGGCTCGCATGGCTCCGCGTAGTAAAGCTTCCCAACCGGCTGACCCCATTTTGGTACGCGCTCGCTATTACCATTATAACGGAGGTGTTTCGGACCGGTTTGGAATATCTCTCGAGCGCGGAAATTTTGCCATGCACGTACCGGTGACAAATTATAAGGGGAAAGGGAAAGGAGAGTTCGTCGTATGGGACCGGAATGTTCAAGCAAGACAAGGGGGCAAAAATTACACACGCCGGGTTGACATGATTAGAATTGTTCCTGGTTCAAACGGCGGTAAACCGGCCTATTTTTATTTCTTTAGCGGTTACATCGACGGGACCCATCCTAAAAAACGCCGTTGGGTCCCCGTTAAAGGATTTTCCCGAAGCCGTTTAGCGGGTTCCGAGAAATACATTGTTGAGCTTGAATTAAAGCGATTAGGTTACACGGATGTCGCACACCTTGCCTCAACAGGGGAAGAATTTCGTCCCATGATCGAAGCCTTTTTGAAAGAAAAAGCGCGTTCGCGCGAGGAGGTAAAGAAATTCTTAAGGAATCGCCGTGATATCGATTTCGATGCCCTGTGGAAATGGTTAATAGACCATAACGTGATCATGAACCGCGGCGATGGGAAATATATGCGTGTTCAGCAAAATCCAAATAAAGACAAGCGGCTGCAGGTACAAGTAAAAACAAGCCGCGGAGAGAAAAAATGGATTCACTTGCGTAGTGACGCCCCCGCATTTGTTTTGGAAGATGAGTTCTTGCTCGGAGTATTTTCAGGTTCGGGGAAATATCATCCCGCTCGCGTTCTTAGAGATGTTCAAACAGGCGTTATATTTCATTCTTCTCCACACAGTCCGTTCACATCAAAAACGCCTGAAAGCTATCGTTTCGAAAACTTCGAAATCGCCGGAATCGATCAAGGCGGGACCACACTTCTTTCGGCAGGTCCCAGGTCTCGAAGGCACTATCTCCTCATGCCCATTCGGTGGGGTTGGCGTGTTGCAGGCGTGATCGAAAAAGGAGTTTTAAAAGCCGTAGCTTATTTTCCTCCGGGCGCTTTGGTGTACGATCCTTTCGAAATCACCATGGATCGCGGAAAAATAAAATCAATCGTGCTTCGAAACGGAGCGCCCAAGCCGCTTTTTTCTTTGGTTGATTTATCAAAAAAAGGAATTACACGCAGAATGATTCGTGACGGACTGAGCCGTATAAAACCGCCGGACACTTTAAAAAGTTTGGCGTTACGGGCGCAAGCCGGCGCTTCGAATGGCCAATATTCCACCGATATGAGTGCTCTAAAAAGTATGCTTCGAAACAGGGTAATCGGGCTGATTCGGAAAAACGGCGATTCTAAACCGGTCTACAATAGTTTTATTCTGGGGCTGAGAGCTGCGCTTCAAATGGTGCTAACCGAACGCCGTTTTGATGAAAGTTTTGAGCAAAGACTCGATCAAGCAATAAACACGGGAATTCATATGAGCGGCTTTGGCACCGATGTTGATTCCGAATGGAGCCAAAAACTCGCCGCGGAAACCATGCGTCGTCTGGCCGAGGCAAACAGCCCACCCGCCGCCGTGATCTTGCTTCCCAAAAAAAAGAAAGTAGTTACCTGGCTCTCCGGTCAGAGCGAAAATGAGCCGTTGGAAGATATCGAACCTGCCTGGATATTGCCTTTATCCGGCCCCGTCGAAAATTATTCAGTAACGGCGGTAGAATTGCAGCATTTTGGAATGATACCTGCGGTCTATCGCTCACGTGTGGAGGCGGCTCTTGCACGCCACCTTGAATGGATTTCGTCCTGGCTTGGAAGCGCTGCGGCTCCCGGCGCTGTAAAATTTCTTGCGTCAAGAAAGGATGGCGTGGTTTCAAAGGTACAAAGGAATGACCTATTTTCCACTGATATTAAACTCGCTCGGGACCGTGAATCGTTCAACATTTCAATTCGCTACGAGCCGCGCATCTTAAGAGAACCTAACCCATACGAGCCGGCTCCGCAAATAACCGATTGGAATTCGGCTATTCAAACCGCCCTGCATTACCTCGGCCGGACGTATTCCAAGGGAGGAACTGAGACGGTTCGTATTAATCTGAGGGAAAATTGGATAGGTCCAAGACTTAATCGTCATCGAGATCAAACGCTACAGACACCAATACCCGAACGTTTGGCCGGCAGGCCAAATCTGGGATTCGTGAACTATATTGATTTTAGGTGGGGCGCCGGCTGGCATAACAGAACACTTTCTCGGCCGGAGATTGAAACCGCGTCTGCTTTATTTCACCCGTTTCTTCGCGAACTGGTTTTACGCGCGGATGTTTTGAAGTTAAATCCGGCGAGGCTTCCCCCCAGTACGCTTCTAGGAAAAGTTCTCAAAAAAAATGGGTTTGACGCCGCAGTGGGCCGCGCTGAACGGGGCAATACTCTGTTTTTCCGAATTTATATAAATCCCGAAGTTCTCTCCCGACAAAAGGAGACAGGATTTGGAACAGAAATTTCAGAAGGGAATCTCGTTACTTTTCCGGAAAACTTTGATTCGTCAGCCGATGTCGATGCATTAATGGATGAATTAAAGCAGCTCGTCAAACAAACTGATCGACCTGTACGTGTGGCCTTTGATGGCGCGACGGAAGGACAGAAAGAGATTTTGTCCGTGCTTGGCTTTGAGGAAAAACCGGAGGCGCAAGCTAATGCCATTAAGGAGCTTTTTGAAATGTACATCGATCCCAAGAAAAGAAACCTTATTACCCATGTCTCGAAGAATTGGCGGGAACATGATATTACGTTTGGCGAACCGGTTCTTTTCCTCGGGCGGCAAATTACCCAGCTAAAAATTAAGATCCGTCCGGAATTTGGATCTGTGGAGTTAAAAGGCAGAGGTCTGGGTCTTCTCCAGGAACCTGACAGACTGAGCACGCGCCGGCAAGGTGATCTCGACTCATTGCGGGATGCGCTTGGGAAATACTATGTGGTGGGTCTTTCATTAACTTTGAGAACAGCTGCTGCGCGGGACCATTTACTTACGTACTTATTGGGCGAAGACAAGGAAATCGATCCGCTTGCATACCGCAGCCGGCTTCTTAGCGAGAAGGATGTGGAGGAGTTAGCGGATAAGAAAAGAATAGCCGATTTAGCCCAAAGAGAAAAAGAGAAAGAGGAAGCCGGCGCACGTAGATTTGAAGAGGAGAAGGTAGAACTAATCAAAGAGCGGAATAAGATTAAAGCCGAGCTGACCGAGTCGCTCAATCAACGCGCCAGCAAATTGCTCGGGGAAATTCCGGAAGACCTGCTTATGTTTGATACAGTCATTAAGCCGTTTGGAGCTGAGGTAAAGGGCTTAGCCGGAGTTGTTCTCGCAGATCTAAAGAAGAGCGTAGGGGAAAAGATCGATGCGTTGGGAAATGAAAGAGAACGCCTTAACCACGATCGCAAGGCTATCGCGCGCGAAATGAGACGAATGTCCGAGATATTCCTCAAGGGACTTGGTATTGCATTAGATAAGTATCTCGCCGAGTGGATCCAAGCGCGCCTCTTTGATGCGGTTGAGAACCGGGAGTTGATCGAACAGTTCAACCGCGCTGCTGCTCAAGAAGTCAAACAAAGGTTAAGCAAAGGAAAGCCAGTTGTTAAAGAAACTGTTGCTGGTAAGCAAAAAGTAACGTATCACCCTTACAACTCTAGGATCGTTAGCGCTGTCACAAAACTTTTGGATGATCCAGAACTTACCCAGCGCCAGCTCAGAAATTTTCTTGAGCTAAGGGATAAAAAGTTGACGTGGCAAGACCTTGCAGAAATCGAAGCCAAAATTTTTACTGAACTTTTAGAAGAAGAGCCGATCGTGACAGGTGAAGCAATAAAAGCTTTAGACGATTACAGATCCTTATCCACCTTGTTACCCTCGGGAATATTTGCAGACGCTCTTTTAGGATTTGTGAATGAGCGTGATCATGGCAAATTTCATGAGGCGATTTTGGCTGTGTTTCGACATCAGAAATATTTTCTCCAGTTACGAGACGCTTTTCCTATTAGGGAACAATTTATTACATCCAAAGTCAATCTAGAAAAATTCTTTGGTGGGACGGTAGATGATATTACCACCAGTTTCTTCGGCGAATTGTTTGAATGGCTGCTTTTTAGCGGCGCGCTCGATCCGATCCTTGAGTACCAACGTGAGGAACCTACCCATTTCGAAAGCGGTTTTGGTGTTGAGGGCAAAAAAGATCCGCATATTTTATATGGAAAAGATTTGGCGGGGCCGGTAACAGTTAAAACGTTACAAAAACTGGATCGGCTTGGAGATGTTAAACCGACTCTTGCGGTTCTCATGCCCGAGCATGTTAATAACAAAGCCTATTTCGATTCGATCACGCGCTATGCCGCGCGGGCTTTAAATGGCCGCGTGAATATTATCGAAGAAAATATAAACGGCCGGTCTTCGGATGAACTTACGGGGATCATTCAACACTGGAATCAGGATTCTTCCGTGCACGGAATCATGGTGCTGCGCGAAGGGCTGGCCGAAGCGGATTACCGGGCGCTTGCTTCTTCCATTCGGCCTGGAAAAAATGTCGAAGGGGTGAACGTTCATCCGTTCTTAACATTGTCCCGCTCGGAAGATGTCGAGAAGGGCGGCAAAGCTGCCGCGGACGGCTGGACCGCAACGGATTTAACAAAAACCATATTTAGGTTAATTGCTTCTCTCGATCTTCCCGAAAATCCCGACTATGTTATTGCAGGGAATGGTTTTGAACGTACCATGCTTATGCTGGCTCTTCTGCACGGCAGAGCCGACTCCGCATCTCCACGCACCCTATCTCGGAACGGTAAACGGTTGCGTGCCGGGAGCATTACTTTGGTTAACAAGAAAGCAGAATTGGATGGTATCGATCCGAATGGTACCGGTCAACCTGTTGTTATTGATATGACCAGCAGTCTGGAAATCAAAATCTCATTTATGGGAACCGAGAGATCTATCGGTGTAATGCCCGTTCTTCCCGAGATGCTTGAAACAAGGTTAACTGCGCAAATTCCTCTGCTGGATTCTTCCGAAGCACCGAATACGGCCGAGACTCTCTTTACATTGGCAGGAAGTCATACCGGGATTTCTACGGAGAATATTCTTGTCATTGGGACGGGGCACGAAGGCCTTCCGCTTATTTTGAGGCTTCTTCAGATAAAACCTAAAAAACTTTTTATTGCCCGTTCCAATACGGACAGGGATGTTCTCGCCGGTTTTGTGCGCGGGGCAAGCGTAATTTTCAACACGGCGAATAAGAAAGACGTCATTCGGCCGGAAGATTTACGACCGGATGCAGCCATTTTTGATATCGATTCAGCGGGCGGTATTCCGGAAGGCGCAGAGAACAAAGTTCGCGTTATGGCTTCCGCAAGAGCCATCGGTCTTCTAACCACCGCCAATCTCATGCATCGTTTAGTCAGAAATATTGCTAATGCCGGAGGATTTGGCTCTCAGGTTCAGGAATTGGCGAACCGAATTAAGGAATACGATCCGGATTTGAACAGATTGCTAAAAAATAACCTTTTTTGGAACGTTTTACTTGGAAATAACATCAAGCTGACCGCTCGTGTCCTGACAGTTTTTTCTGTCTCGACGGGCCTCGTAGCGCTTTATCTGTTTGATTCTCTTGGAAACCTGGTTAACTTCTCTGAGAGCTCTCTAAAAGATTTTACAAAAACTATGGTTATTTTTTCTACGGGCGGCCTATTGGGAATCTTTATTTACCCGCTTGTTTATGCCCTTGGCTTCGCGTTCTCGATGAGAAGCCTGGAAGAAGCTCGTTCCTCTATTCAGCGTGATATGGATAATTTTTATAAAAAGATCCAGGAATTCTCTCCCAAAGAACGGTTTGTACTTTTACAGGATCTTCTTTTTACATACCGAAGAATCTATGATGAAGCCAGGCGAATTATCTTTGGGAAAGCCAAAATTAGGGAATTTAAAGATTCGTCCCTGACACGGGAAAGAAAAAAGTTGATCCAACGTTTATCAGAGGACATTTCCAGATTCGAGAACGAACTTGATCGTACCCATACCGAATTACAATCCATGGATAAGCCCGCCGGATTTGGCGCAGCAGAAGAAGAGCGGAATGAAATAAGCGAGCGGCTCTTTTATCCGGTTCCGACGAACCAGCAAGTTCCCGTTTATTTGGTGAGCGCAAAGATTATTGGGAGCAACACTGCTTATGCCGGCTTGGTGACGCCGGTAGGTGCGGAGCAGCGATTGGAGCTTCGTTTGCCTTCATTCAATGAAAGCGAACAGGCGGTATTGGAGGAAATCTGGGACAGTCCCGTGGGCGGAATCGTTTTAAGAAGGGGAAAATTTCTAAAGGAAAGAAGCCGTTATAAATCAGCGTTGGAGCATGAATTTTTTCATTTTCTTCTAAGAAATAAAAAGAAGGAAGTCGAAGCTTTATTTGTGCGCGCTCTTGAAAGTCTTATGGAAAGAATGAAGCGCCAGCATTCCGATTGGGATGCGCGGAAGATTCTGGATAGTGCGCTTCCTGCTTACAGCGATCTTTGGAAAAAAACCTCCGATCTGAAACAAACAGCCGCCGAAATTTTTGCCCAATTTTACGCACCCGATAAGAGTATTCACCGAGGCGGAGAAATCGGCAAGCGCTTTGGCTGGTTCCGTGAACAATTAAAGGCGGCTAAAGAGCCCGGCGTTCTTCAAGACGCATTAAATGCGTGGACCGAAATCACTACTGAAGCCACAAAATTTTCCAAACTAATTTTGGAAGCTGCCGAAGAGCAAGAGAAGGAAGAGGCCGAACGTGCAGCCAAGATAGCACCTGCCGAAGAAAGCTCGCCGATTATTACGGAAGCCATTTTTGAGGAACCGTCCGTCTTTTTTGGAACAAAAAATGTTATTGGAGACGCCGTTTCTATTGCTATTTTCATGACGCCGGAAGAAGCGCGGAAGAGATTGGAGATAAATAAAACGTTGACGGAATCGGAAAGGCGCGTGCTTGAGAATATTTCAGGACTTGAATCAGGCGCGCTCGTGGTCAGGAAAGATGCGGCGGAGGAAAAAACCGATCATTTCAGAAGAGGGCTCGGCTACGTAACTTTTCATTATCTATTCAGAAAAAATGGCAAAGCAACAGAGGAAATGTTTGTTCAAGCCTTGTATGCGCTCCGCGAATGGTGGGATAAAGAACATGCCGATTGGCCGTTTTGGAAACTGATGGCCAGAGCGCTTCCGCAATATAAGAAAGTATGGGATGGTTTGGACGAAGGAGCGAAGGCACGGGAATTTTTTGCTCAGCTTTTTATGCCGTCGGGAAGCATTCAACAAAGCGGGCATTTTGGGCGGTTTCTTACGCTTCGCAGCCGCTTTGTTGATGTGCTGGAGCCCGGCGTATTAAAAGATGCCGCGAATATCTGGACGGCACTAACTCAAGAAGCGACGCGCTTATCCAAATCCATTTTGGAAGCCGTCGACAAGAAATTAAACACTTCAGGTAAAGGATTTGGCGCGGTGAATCAGGTTGCTGCGAAAGAAAAATCGCGTACGAAGGAAGAACTAATCACGGCTATTGAGTCCTTTAAGCCGTTGGAAGGTTTAGGATGGGTAGTCCTCCCTCTTACTGTTTTACTATTTAGGATATTGAAATGGGCAGCAGTTGTTCTAGGTTTGTGGTTACCGCATGGGTTTTTAATGAAAATCGTCGTCACAGTGCTTGCATACTCTCTAATAAAGGCGATCGCCGAGGAGGTAATTACTTATGCTCACGGTAGAGTACATGTATATTTCGCGCCAATAGCTCGAAGCAAAGTTCTATTTCACTTAGCGGCATTTGAGCAGGAGGCTTCATCGCTGATAGATTCGGATCGTTTCTCCGTTCTACTGGAATTGCAAAGCGCTTATCGAAAATTTCTGGTTGCAGAAGAAATGTTGTTACCCGCGGTACTCTCCGGCAGTAAAGAATTTAGAGAGACAAGCATCTCGCGGCAAACCTATCAGAATGAATTCGACAGGATTAATCAAGTTCTTGATGGAATGCGAGAGAAAAATTTGCTTAGGCAGCGCGATTCAGAACAAGGGCCGAGTCCAACAAGTAAATCAGAGGCTAAAGGATTTGGGTTTGCTCGGAACGAACCTGTTCCGCGGTTCGAGCTTAAAGTAGTTGACTTGGAATCTTATCTTCAAAAAAGAGGGCGTCAGTTTGAGGCCTTGTCTGGCAAACCATTCGCCCGCGAACGTTTGCTTCAAAGCGCGCTGGCGGTTTCGGAACAGATTACCGTGGATAACGAAGGCCGGCCGGTATTTTCACCCGTTGTGATGAAGGAATTAGCCGAAGAACTTTCCAAGAGAAAATCAACGTTAGCAAAAGTAAACGGAAAAGCCGGAGTGCTGGAGCAAGTTAGTAAAATCTTGGCCAAGCTCGGGCCTTCCGACAAGCATGGCCAAGGCCTTCTCGTAACGTTAATTAACGGCGAAGTTTCTTTAGAAAAACTCACACCGCTTCTTCTGACGGCTAAATCGCATCCCGATCTTTCGATGGAAATATTGGCCATCTCCGGCCCCGGCGAGGGAGATGCGCTTCTGGCGCTCGGGCGCAGGCAAGTTGTTAAATTAGGCATTCCCAATCCGGAGCGGATTCACTTTAGATCCGTTACCCATCAAGGCGAGTTGGATCGTTTGATTAAATCCATGCCTTCTCGCATTCATAAAGCCGGCGGCCGGTTGGTTACTGCCGAATCTCAAGCCAGGCAAACCGTCTACATTTATCCTTCGACTGTCGCCAATCAAATTCACGAAAGTATTCCCGAGCATGCGCTCGGCATTGCTTATTCCATGGGTTTTGATTCCTTCGATGAGCAGTTGGCGTGGACAAAGCTTTCGGCGGATATGGCGGAGGCGGCGATTTTCGGATTCGAATCGCTTTGGAAACAACTTGGCGAAGCGCGCGACATCTACTCGGCTTCCGCGGACGGCGGATTTATTTTCCGCCATGATGTTGCCATTCGCCTGATGAAAGCCATCCAAGCCGTTAAGGAAGTTATGCGTGCCGCATAAAGTTATGAAAAACATGATGTTTAAACGGATCACAGCATTCCTGACTTTATCCACATTTTTAACTACGAATCTTGCTTGGGGCGCTTCTTTTCCATCGAGCGGTGAAGCTTCGTCTTTAGTCATCGAAGTTCCTTCCGAATTGGGTACGGTTCGCCGGCTTTTCCTGAATAGCGCCGCCGGAGAAGAGCTCCCTAAGCGGTTTGTCTTCTACATTCATGATGCTCATGCGGACCTCCAAGCGCAAAAAAATATTCAAGAACTCGTCGCTTATTTTCAAAAGAAATTTGCCGTCAGCAGCATACTCGCCGAGGGCGCCTCAGGTGAGGCGGATTTATCCGGGTTTAGAAATTTTCCGGATAAGAACCTCACCACCGAAGTCGCCGATCAATTTCTTAAAACAGCCGAGATAACAGGATTCGAATATGCGGCCATCACATCGAAGGCGTCACTGCGTTTGATCGGACTGGAAGATCAGGCTGTTTACGAAAAGCATGTGAAAGCCTATTCGGAAAATCAAAACGTACTCGAGCAGAATCGAAAGATTATTTCAAATCAGATTCAAAAAATCACAGAAGAAAAGAAATCAATTTATAACAAAAGATTGTATGAGTTCGATCAAATTTTGTCTCGTAGCGACAGCCTCGTTCAGTTCAATCGAATCATTCCTTATCTTGCGCGCCGCGCCAGAGAATTGGGCATTAATTTCGACCGTCTTGATTCCATTCGCACCTTCTTACGCATGCAGGTGATCGAAGGAATTTTAAACTTGCCCTGGCAAATGCCGGAGAAAGCGGATCGTGATCGCTACGTTAAAAGGTTAAACGAACTGCAGGAAACCTTAAAGCCCGACGTTCTTTCCAGGCAAACGGAAGAATTGAAAACGCTCGTTAAAGAAAATCTTTTTAGGAATACCAAAGAACGGGATCTGAATCGCCGCGCTGATTTCTTAGAAATGGTGAGCCGCCTTATCGATTTGAAACTTTCACCGGAAGATTGGGAGAAATATAAAGTTCGTAGCCGGGGCGTCTCGCCCCGGATTGCCGGGCAAGATGCCCGGCCTACGCGATCGGGGGCTCGCAATGACGGACCACAATTGCAATTATCCTCTGCGGAAAAGTTTTATCGTCTGGCTCTCGAGCGGGACAAGGCTTTAGCAAAAAATCTTTTGCGCGAGCTCGAACATACCAATCGCGCCTTCCTTATTACGGGCGGCTTCCACGGCCCCGCGCTTGAGAATGCGCTGGAAGAAGCGGGCATCTCTTTTGTCAGCATTTATCCCGGGGTAAGCGAATCGCCGGATCTCCGGCATTACGCTGAAAGAATGTCTGGCGACATGAAAACGTTGGCGGCAGCGCCAACCATGGCTCCCCTTATGTTTTCAGAACATACCCTTATGCCGCGCCTTCTTACGTTCGAGCCTGCTTTCCAAAAACAATTTATCGCCATTCGCGAAAATCGTTACCGCTCCTCTGCGGTTCGTTTAAACCAAACCGGTTTAAAGCTCGCCGGATTTGGAAATAGCTTCGGCGCGACTTCATTTACCGTGGAAGTCAAAGACCGATTTGGCAGGGATGATATCACGCTAGACCAGCCGCTTGATCCGTTCAGCTATCGTTGGGTGTACCTCAAGAAAGTTATTGCTCACGATGACCCTGATTTCCTGTTGCACTCCCTCCGCCGCGCTGCTTCAAATGAAGCCCTTGTTATTGAAGATGTGATGCACATAGCAATGCGGCGAATTCAATACGGTATGTACCATGATGTTTTTAGAGTCGAAGTCACCGTTAAAGGGAGCACCGAACCCGTTGTGTTTGCGATTCTACTCACTCAGAATCCAAACGCAAACAAGGCCACTGTTGATGATTATGAAAATTTAACTCGGCTAAGATCGCGCTTTCCGGCCTTTGCGCACTATCTGCAGGACCCCATTGCACTTCATGATGCCGATGAGATCGAAGGTTATTCTATGTACAGTGCTGTTTGGATTGATGATTATTATGAGATTGACACTTACACTGGGGACCGACCGCATACACTTCAAATTAATGACTTCCGTGCCGTGAATGATCGCGGGGAATCTGTGTATAGCCCCTCTGTGGTGGTTGAAAAAGGCATCCTGACGCCCCATTGGACACGGGACCTCATCCGATCCGTATTTCGGCTGCTCACCATTTTCTATGACGAAGAAACAGGTGAAGCGATTCGACCCAACTCCATATACCTCGGTAGCGGTGACATAATGGCACATAAGTCTTTTACGGATCCTCGTGATGTAAGACTCGTTACGGTGAGGCAAATCGGCAAATTCACCGTACGAGAATTCCTTGACGCTATGGTGTCCCAGGAAGTCCCAAGCGGAATCAATGCCGGTTTCAACATGCACCTTGGTGAATCGTTCGCAAGAGAACGCGCCATGGGTATCATTGATGGTCTCGTAGAAAAATATGGTCGGGATAAGGGTCTTGTCGTCGCCCGCCGGTGGGCCTTGGAGCCTTCGAGATTTAGTCCCGTCCTAACTGAAGCGTTAGCTTCCACCGGCTTCGGCACCGATTACGATGAACCGGTGCAGTCCCCACGACAAGGATTCGGCACTGCCCCGGCTGATCGTCGTGGGGGCGGTGCACGCAGGACACGGAGCGAGGAACAGCTGAGGGCTATGACAGACAGAGAATTGCTCAAGAACATTAGATGGTGGAAACATCCCTCGCGTGTTCATTTAGGGCGGATGAAGCGGAGTGAACTTGCGTTTTTGTTTCCTTTCATCCGTGATGATATGAATTTGTTTTGGGCGGTGGCTAAAAATAAAGGAGGCGAGATCCCGGTCGAGACCATGGAAGCTTTCAGGTGGTTCTACGGTCTCGAAGACGGCATAGCCCATTCCCGGGAGGAAACGGCACGGCTCATGGGAAAAGGTATGCTGCCCCATACGGCGAGAAGAAGAGCGCACGCCGGGCTTTTTCTGCTTTTTCTCGTTGCGACGGGCGGCCCGATTCCGGCGTATGAAGTTCTGATGGGAATACCCGAACATAAACGCCCCCACCTTTTTAGAAGAATGCTTCCGCTGTTGGGCCGGCTTCAGCGTAAAGCGGCCCATCTGGAAGCTGTGAAAATAAATCGTCCGCAAAGCCGTGCGCAAATGGACGAGCGGGTGAACCGCATTGCTCGTGAATTACCCAAACGCATTCGTATGCTCGCCGGACAAAAATTGGAAGGAGGGTTTAAGGAACTGATAAGCAGATTAAAAACGAAAGGCCTCGTTACGGGACCATACTTCGGAGAGAGGTTTCAAAAAAGTCCCCACATTCGAATCATTAGAGCTGTTGCATCCGAACTTAAAGTTTCCATCGATCAATTGCTCGGAACGGAAGATTTTCGGATAAAACATTCGGCACTCGAGACAGGTTTGCGCGAGAAATCAAATGCCGCTGCGCGAATTGACTTTCTCGACCGCTACCATGATCTGTCGTATAAGGAAAGAGAAACTTTGGTGCAGGGGGCCGCCAGCATGAAAGAAAGGTTCCGGCGCAAGCGGGCTGAATTTATCCGGGTTACAGCGCTTCTCAGGATGGCTTTTTTAAACGGCATTTCTCCCGGCCAGCTGATCGGCTCCGTAGAAACAGGGGATTATGAACCGGGCCCTCCGAAGCCGCGGTCTTTTATCTCGGCCAATGGAATGCAAATCGAGTTGATTCATCCATCTTCGAGAGCCGGAGAGGATTTGGCGACGGTAGAAGATTTAAAAGCAGGCAGCACGGTCAAGTTGAGGAAGCGTTTTGGAAACTCATTAATCTTGCTGCCCGCCGATCTGCTTCAGGCTTCCTCGATTAAAATTTCTGCGAAGTCCGACGGAGGCAAAGAAGAACTTACGTTAGATCTAGAGGTAGTTACGCAAATGCTTGGCCGGGACGAGCGAAATCAATTGGAAATTTCCTGGTTTCTGGTTATTTCGCCAAACGGCGCCGTAGAAAGAAGCCGAACGGACACGCTTCGTCCGAGCGGTCGCCCGTGGCAGGGCGAGCCCGATCTTCCCTTAACACTCTTCGAATTACATTGGCAGCCGGATACGTTCAATCTCACGATCGAACCTTTAAGCGATACGGCAGAAGTCGAAGTACGTGCACAATTTTTGAAGAGACAGATACCTCATGCACGGCCGCCCTCTTTTTCTAGAGAAAAGCCGGTACGCGAGGGGCCGTTTTCACGCGTTTCCGTAGTTGAGGCTACGAGTTTATTCTTGCGTACGCCAACCGTCTCCGATGCATCCGGTTCTGGTTTTGGAAGTAACCAGGAGCCGGAATCGTTGTCGGTGGCGCAGATCGAAGAATTGCGCCGGTACTTAGTTCAAATGGGAACCTGGGAAGATTGGCGCGAACAATTCCTCCTGCTTCGCGAATTTATTTCTTCCGGCGTTCACGGGCGGCTTTTTGACGAATTGCCCTCCACCGTAAGCCGTTCGGATGCGCGGGGATTTATTTCCAAGTACATTCCGGCTGACAAAGATAGAGTATTACCCGGCGGTCTCGAATCCTATCTTTTCTTCCCGATGTTACCGGAGAGAGCTTTGGTTGAGTGGGACTATCAGTCGCTTGTATCACCGCACGCGCATTTATCCGATGCTCTGATTAACATACTCGGACTTGATTATTTTCGGGACAGAAAGCCGGTAGAAATTCACGTTGATCCGGATAAATTGATCGCCGTTCGCATGAAAAATGCCCGGCATGCGGGGAAAGTCGTAGAGATCATCGATTCGGTTATGTCAGAAACAGAAACGAAATGGCGGGAGGAAGAGCAAAGGGTATGGGAGGCAAAAAAAGATACGGTGCGAAATGAGCTTGTACACCTTTATCGCACAAATCGGAATTTATTTAACGAGTTTCGTTCGGTATTTAACCGGGGAGTTCACCCCGCGATTTCAGGTGAAACCGGAATCGGTTCGGTTGAGGAAATGATGAAAATCGTATCACCGGCCGACAGAGGAAAATTCAGCCCGGCGCTTAAACGGTATTACGGCGTCCGGCGGGCCATAGAAGGATATTTTCTGCAGCATATTGTCCTTCCAAAGCGATACGTCAATGCCCGGGGAAAGGCTCAAGGTGATTATTCTCCGGCGCTGTTTCCGGCTTCCGTCAGAGCCATTCTGGGACTTAACGCAACGAAAGATAGGTGGTTTGATGTTAAGCTCGAAAACAATTTATTCGGTCTCCCGGCAAAAGTCGCGGTTATTCAATTTCCCGCCAATGTCAGACGACTGGCCGGCCTCTTCAATACCATAGAGCAGGAGTTCAGCCAGGGTTATCAGGAAAGGATGCCTCCCGAAGCCCGCGCGCTTTTACGCAGCGCGCTCACTGCTATGGCTAAAGAGAAAGACGACGAAAATGACTTGGATCATCTGGAGCAGCTGATCGCCTACGGAGTTCATTTTGAAATCCAGAGGCAATTTCCGGAAAACGTATATTCGAGCAAAGAAATGGGAGATCGGGGAGCGCGGGAATATCTTTTTGACCAAATGGATCCTAAGGATCGAACGGTTACGTTTGGTTTGGACAGCAGTCTTCTCAACGAAGAATTAGCCGCGCGAATGCAGACATTTCTATTTTTCCCCACATTGAGCGGTCAGCATACGGCTACCGTTGAGGATTTTATTAGAAAACTTACTAGCGATGCGTCTCTTGCTCAGCAGGTTATGGATGCGCTCGGTATTGATTTGATTAACCGCCATCCTGCCGGCGTAGATATTTCAACCATAAAAGAGGCGAGCATAAGAGGCGTTTTTTTAAGGCAAAAAATTAAAAGGCAAAAAATTAAGACTACATTCAAACTGACGGTGGTCGGCGTAAAAATGCATAAGCCGCAGTTCTTATCCGACGTTCTTCGTGTCATTGGAGAATCGCGTAAGGAGCTGGCCGAACAAAAAGAAGCCGAAGAACGCAATTTGTGGAATTTGCACGAGGATAAGATCAGAGAAGTTTTGGAAGAATTTTATAACTCAAATTCAAACATCATTGATGATGTTTATGAAACTCTACGGCGCGGAATACATCCTAGATTGTACCGCGATTTCGGCATCGGAGATGGGCGGCAAATGCTGGATGCGATGGCCGGAGCTGACCGGCATTTGTTTGATGATGACGACCCGGAGATGTCTCACTACCTCTTTTTTCCTCCCTTTGTAGTGCCTCCGCGAGCGCCTCCTCGTGAGTATTACGATTTTTTTGATAAATCTTTGCGCGAAGCGCTTGGGATGAAATCAGACGGCAAGCATCGCTTTAGCGTGACCCTCATTTCACCATCAAATCAGCGGACCGTCAGAGTTGAAGTATTGTGGGTAGAACATTTGGATAATCGTGATCGCTTAACGGACCTGTTCCGCAAAATAGCCTATGGATTTGGCGCGGCCGGCGCCTGGAAAGACGGCAGTATCAAACATTTAACTCCCCGGCAGCTCTTAAACCGCATTCATTGGTATCCGGAAAAACGCGGGAGGCGGACAACGGACGGAGATAGTAAGAAAGATACGCTGCAATTTGTTTTGAATTACTTTAACGGAAGAATGAATGAATTTTGGAACTTTCTGGAAAATAAAGATAATGGAATTCCCAAAGACTCTATGTTGTCGTTCTCTTTGTACTTTGGTTTGGTTGACGGCGAGACTCATCCTGTGGAAGAAATCGCCGGAATTCTGTTGCGGGATGGTATTCGAGATCAAAAATTAGAAAGATCCGGCATTCGAAAAAGAAAAATTCCGTTTGTAATCCGAAAATTGTTCGTAGCCGCGCTGGGCAGCCATGAGCGTGCCTTTGAAGAGTTGACGCGTTTGTCCGCCGAAGGCATAGAGTTTCCTCAAGAGCTTAAACCTTTATTTGAAGATCTTAAAACCGGACAAGCGGTTGTTAAAGCAGCGCTCGGTTTGAAGCGTCCAAAAAATCGCGCGGAAATGGATAAAAGGATCGAAACAATTCTTGAAGCATTCCCTAGCCGGCTCCGAGAGTTCGTTTCACAACAGCCGGGCGGACGGATGAAATTCACAGGTCGATTGCGAAAAAAGGAGCTTATTGCTGCTCCGGATCAGTACCTTTCCGAAAGCGCTCTCATTCCAGGCCTTCCCATCGTGATGACGTTTGCCCGCGAAATGGGTTTGTCGATCGATCGATTGCTCGGAACCGAAAGCTTCAGAGTTCGATCACCCTCGTTGGTCGGTGTGCTTAGAAGTAAGAAAGCAGCCGAGCGTATCAAGTATCTCGGCGAAATTTCCGGTTTAAACCGCCGCCAACGGGCAGACCTTGGCGGGCTTCATGTTGATGCGTTAGTGCGTTTCGAGAATTCGGGAGACTCTGCCCGATCATTAGAAACGTTTCTAAGAATCAGTTTTGTATACGGTGTTTCACCCGGCCAGTTAATGGGCTCCGTCGTAACCGGTGATTTTGAACCCAAGCCCGGGCCGATGCGGCACGTATTCCGCGCCAACGGAATAGAGGTTAATTATGGAGTGAACAATATGAGCAATGGGCTTGCCAACGAACATGCTCTTGCGACGATCCAGCTGCAGCCGGGACGTCCCATCGCATTTAACGCGCTTCCGGAAAAGGCCATTACGTTTAGCGCGAAACAGTTGACCAGATTTTCCCGAATCATCGTCGAGCGTAAGTTAGGAGTGGTTGTAGAAAGGCTTACTTTCGAAATCGATACGGCAGCCTATGTAGCGGACAGAACGCGATTTGAGCGGATCGGTATTTCCGGTGAAACATCTTTGCCGGCCGGTGGAAGAGGAAAAAGCCGTTGGGGCGAAGACCTTCTGCCGGGCAGTGAACCTTGGAAAGGCCATCCTTTTAAAGCCATCGAAGTTCATTGGTCAAACAAGGATCTTTCTCTCACCATCAAGCAGCTTGATGCTTCAGAAAATATTTTCTTTTCAGTTGAACTACTCGATGATGCCGGTGCACGTGCGCCAAAGCAAACACCACGCGGCTTCGGCACGAGCGGTGAACCGCCACCAGTTCCGCAGGAAAAACCTTTGCCGGAGCTGGATGAACATATTGGCGTGGCCGTTTCTCCGGATGTGTTTTTGCTTCGGCCTGAAATTCTAAAGGCCAGAGCACTTCTCGGCAATATGATGGCTGCAAGCATGGAAAACGTATTTGATAAGCCCGAAGAATTGACCCGCTATGTACGTGAGCAGCTCCCGACATTCAAAAGTGTGGACGGTGGCGCTGAGCCGAAGGGTATTTCCGAAGAAAGAAATATTTTATTTTTAGCAACTCTGGTATTCGAAATTTCTTTGGAAACAAATCTCGATAGTGCGCTTTGGTATTACGAACATCTTGATTTATTAAAGAAATCCATCAGTGAAATTTTTCAAGCAGGGCATGTTTTTCTATCCATCGAAAAATCTCGGGATTGGCCGGAGGATGAAATACGCAGTACCATAGCACACGAGTATTTTCACCTTAGGCATGACGAATTTGTACGTCAGAAATCACCCGATGAGAAAAAAGCTTATAAAGAGACGGCTAGATCTTTTCTTACTAGCCAAAAAGATCTGGTCGATTTTGTACTCGGCAAAACCTCGCCAGACGGTGTTCTTTATCAACAACTTGTCGGAAGCGGTTACGCGATGATCGCATACAGTGAGTTTTTGGCGCAATTGGCTTTTCCTTCACACGAGTTTCTTAGAGATGTAAGCCCGGACGGAACAATATTGGTTCCGGAGGGATTAGATGAGATGAAACGGAAATATGTAGATACATTTCTTGCCGGGCGAAATTCGTTTTTAGATTTAAAACGATTCAAAATAATTTTTGATCTGGCGCTAGCCGAGGCAAACGAGTTAACGCCTAAAGTGATGGACGCGTTTGACCGTCTGGATAAAACCCGCGGCTTCGGCGCCGCATCCCCAAGCGAAGAGCTGTCTTCGAAGCGCAGCGCAAAGAGCGGCGCAGAAGAAAATCCAACCGACCAAGGGGAACCAGACCGGGAACATGTCTTTCGACCGCTTGTATCGGATAATATGACCACCGAGGGAAACGCAATCAATGATGCGGGTGGAAATGTCGCTTCCGATAGCGCCGAGTTTACTCAGGCAGCCGAACTCTACAACAATGTTTTACTCGCTTTCTTTAAAGAAGTTATTCTGGGGGAATCGAAAGATGAGGATCCGCCACGTTTCGACTGGGAATACCAGGCGGACTTTGCAGGTCAATTGTTGATGCATCCAGACCTTTTTGAGCAGGCCCGAAACTTCCTCGAGTATTTATTAGAAAAAGCTTTTGACTTGTCGGATTTCTATTACTATGTAAAAGAGTACGTTGTACATGACATCGTCTCTGCTATGGGTAAGCACCCCAAGCTTAGAGAACGTGCCTATGAAATTGTCCAGGACCTGCGATCGTACACCAAATATACTTCTGACGAAGGATATCTGATCCTCGCACTGCTTCAAGCCATTGGAAATGATGCTCCCGATCTATCAAGTAGATTGCTTGACGATTATGAAAAAGTTATCGAATCTTATAATAAGCGTGAAAAAGACAAATATGAACCAAAGGATCTTTACGTCCGGAAAGTTAGGCCGCTAGCCCGATTTGGAAAGATTCGCCCTAAACTTAAAAAGGTCATAGATCGTGTTTTTGAAGATGAGGCACGGATCACGGCGTGGATTGATCTAGCGCAAGGTTATTTTAATGACAGCGAATATGAAGCTTCATTCCAAGTGCTCGTGGATGCTTCAAAGCTACCGAGAGGGGATGGCGCTTTTCCCCGGCTAAGAGATCTTTTGGCCAAGTTTGTCATGGTGTCGGGATTCCGCACGCGGGTTTTTGACTTGATCGAAACTTGGCCCAACGAAAGAAAGTGGCAGACACATGTTGCGATAGGACATGTTTTTTACAGAAATCGGTTCCGCGCCGAAGCCGAAAAGCATTATAAAAAAGCCCTGTCCATATCCAGCCTTCTTCCGGAGCATTCCGATCATGTCGATTTTACATTTGTCCGGCTCGCCTTTGAGATCAAAATGCCGCTTATCGATGACATTGAAGCACGTCTTCAAGGAATGTATGAGAAAGCAAAAGAGATATTGGCTGAGATTGATCCTAAAGAAAATTTGAGGATCGGTGATATTCCTGAGGAGGTACAGAATGCCGCCTATTCCTTAATGGTGGCCGGCAACTATACTCAGGCGGAGGAGATCGTACAACTTATCGCCGGAAAGATCGTTGTGTGGGGTGGAACTTCTACGGTGCGCGATGAGATGTACCATATCTTGATGAAGGCCGCCGCGCATCGCGTTGATGTTGCGGAGGTCACAAGACTCGCAAACGTCATGCGTTACAACGCGCAAAAAGCCCTGGCGAATGCGGCTTATATCCTTGCATGGCATGGCGAATATCAAAGTGGACTCCTTAGTGCCGTTTTAAGTCCAGCCGCTATTGATCGTGAAACGGAAGAATATGTAAAGGGGCGGCAGGGCCAGGTTATTTCCGTGGATAGGGGAGAAGCGCTGTTGGAAATAGGAAGTGTGCTGATTGAGCATGGCCAAGATCCGGCTGTCGCAGGTAAAGTTTTCTTAAAGGCAGCGGAAGCAGGATTAAACCGTGAAAAACTTTCCGAGCTGATTCATGAAATCAGAAAAAATCCGCCATCGCGACCGTTTTTGATTCCCGTCCTGGAAGCTGCTTTTAAACATCAAGTTGCGACGACAGCGGTGGAGCATCATTTGCCCTACGCTGTGATACTTTCAGCTCTAAGAGAATTTTTTCCAAGCCTGACTGCCGCTGGCCTCGGTATTTCTCCGGCGGATCTTATCCCTACAAAGAGACTTGAGTCAGGGAAGAAGCTAACGCAAGACGAGAGAACATCTCGCGAAAACTCAGAGTCCGGCTTCGGCGCAAAGGAGGATGAAGGCGAGTTTGAAAGTGTGGAATCCATGATCAAATTCTTCGAGTCGTTTAATGCGGGGGACTACGTTGATTTACTCTTTTCCGCCGCGACGTTGAAGGATTCAGCGCAGACCGGAATCGACGTGCGTCCAAGAAAGCCCGATCCTGCTCGAGATGCGGAAAGACAGAGACTTCAGAATGTGATCCTCGCTTACGAAGCAAAGCATTCTTTTAGGCCTACAGACGATGTCTTCGGCTCTCTTTGGTATGTCATAGAAAGTTGGTGGTCGAGAATTCACCGATTAGCGCATTCCTCCAGGAAGAGGGCGCTTGTGAAAATATTCTCCGAGCGGCTTGGCGAGGCGGTGAAGGAGATTGATCAGCCCGCAAATGAGATAAGCAAGTACACGGGGTTTGAAGAGCGTTTTAAAGCGTTGCTTATTCGCGCCCAAGCAGCGAGTGATGAGTATCAAGCTTTCAAGATGGGCCGATTTATGGTGAGGGATCCCGCGGAATTAATCTCAGCCCTTTGGCAAGCATCTACCAAGGAGGGTATGACGGCTAAGGAAGACAGTGTACTTGGGCCGCTTGGACTCGACTTTGCTCTGGCGGGGACTAAAGTGTACGATTTCTTCGTGCGTACTTTTGGCCGGGCATCCGGGGAATCGATGGAGCGCTGGACCAATGTAGATGTGGCAAGGGAACTTACCGCCGAATTTGGGCAAGCGGAGCAGGAGGTGGCCCATCGTGTTGTTCCTGTTATTTTAAACGTGTTGGCCGCGGCCGAACTCATTCCCCCAAATATGGCTTTCCCGAAAGCCGGCTTCGGCGTCGCATCCCCAAGCGAAGAGCCGCTTATGATGGGAGAGGAACAACTTAGCGATGGGGGCGTTTCTTCAACCACTCAAAGAGGGAAACCGCACCCACGATTACCAATGTTCCAGAAGCGATATAAATCAGGAATTCCATATCAGTCTCCTTTTGGCGGTTTAGGTGGTATAAAAACCCACCCAGCAATAAATATTGAAAACACAAACAATCCTAGCACAACTCTTATGGGAGCGGAAGTGTCTTTAAACCAAAGAGAAGCGGCACCGGATCCCGAAAGTACAATGAACAAGGTTAGTAGCGTCGAGCCTACTTTTTCACGTCTGAAGGGTTCAAGCATAGCAAAAGTTCCTTTTGATTTAGAGGGAAATTTGATTGAGGGAGGCGTTAGTCTATCGAGAGATTCACAAATTGTCAATAAACAAATTACCAAAAGTCAACTCCCCACCGGCTTCGGCGCGGTGAATTGGGATGAAACAAGCTTGCGTAAGTGGTTTATCGAGCATGTTCCGGATGGAGCGGAGTTGGTTGAGAAAGATACATTTCGCGAACGCGCGCTTCAAATCATCGCCGCTTTGAACGAGTTTCCGGCAGGCACTAAAATTAATAAGAGGACAAAAGATATTACTCCGCACTTTGAAGCGCTCGGCATTTCTAAACCCGGCAAACTTATTTCCGATTTACTTAAATCCGAACCACCCATTCAAATAGACCCGCGAATCGCTATTCCTATTCTCGAGGTGCCGATTTTTTTAATCCCAGAAGAAGTTGGCCTTATTCTTAAATTTTTTAATCTAAAAAATATTCCTGATAAGTTAAGCGATGAAAGTGGTCAAGAATATTTTAAGCGTATTTTTCTGGAAGTGAAAAATTTAGAGATTGAAGCCGGCGGCAATTTCTTATCGGGCGATCTTCCGCCCGAAGTATTGTACGAATTATTATTGGGTTCTGCCGAGGCCCTTAAATCTAAGAATTTGGATTGGTACAGAAGCAATAAGTCAACAATTATTGGACAATTTACAAGAGTATTTCAAAAGGGAAACATACTCGTAAGGCTTGACGTTAGGTTAATGTCTAGGGCTGACCACATAAGAATGGTGCTGGCACACGAGCTCTTTCATCTGAACTTAGAAAAGCATATAGGGCAGTTAAAAGACAAGGAGCGGCGTTCTTTGTTTTCACATGTCGTTAGCTTGTTACAACCAATGCAGAGCCAGGTAGATGATCTTTTATCAAATTTAGGATACTCAAAGCTAGCGAAGCCCGACGCTAGTTTAATGGGTAAATTTGGAGAATTCGCGACACAAACGTTCTTCCCGTCACTAATGGATGGCATCGATGCTTTAGGAAATCCCATCTTTATATCAGAAGAACAAGATCCAGCAGAGCGTGCAAAATTAGAACGTAGAGCGGTACGTCACCGTGAAACTCTAGCAGCGGTATTTAAGAGAATGCCATTCATGAAGGGCATTTATAGACAGAGTTTGCATCAGGCAAATGATTACTTGATCAAAGTAAATAAAGTGTTGGGCGGGCTTTCAAGCGGTTTCGGTGCTACGTCAATTATTATTCCCGATGCTGAAGACGCGATTCGAAATGGAGAAATTACGGCGGAGGCTCTTTTGAAGACAGCGAAGGAAAATCCGCGCACGCGAATTCACTTTATATTTTCAGAAATGGAAACGTGGGAGCATGCGGCTGAATTTATCGAATCGGCGTTTGGTGCAAAGGCGAAGGAAATTTTCCCGCTCGTTTCCATTCATACAGCTGAAACAATACGGGCGCGATCAAAGCTTTCGCTATCGGCAAATCCTGAGCGATTAAGAAGGGCTATTTTGGATCGCTTGACTGCGCAAGCTAAAGGGCAACTTGTTGTTGTAGAAAGTATGGAAACGGCCGGTACGGATGAATTTTCGCGGCATCGTGGAAATGTTCGTCGTCTTCTCATTGAATCCAAATCCGGAAAGTCTCATCCAAATTTATTATCAAAAGCCATTATTTTGTCGCGTTGGAACGGTGCTGAACGTATTGACGAACTTGTTGAGCGGGGATTAAAACGGTTGGATGGAAATCGTTGGCTTGATATTGAAACGGATCAAGTCACGCAAGAAATTTTTGATCAGATTATGCGCGCGAGAAATTTCGATATTGCAGCGTAGCTATTTCTTTTTTTGCAGGAATTCTTCGAGGATTTTCTTGTGTTCCGGATCGAGATCGACGTAGCGCAGACCGATGGTATAGTTTTCATTCCAAATCGGATCGGGGCCGAATGTTTGAGCGAGATTTTTACATCGCACGGCTTCGCAAAGCACCTTGATCATGATTTCCTGATGCGGATTTTTTTCGTCGGCAAATTTTAATGAGATAAAAATTTTATCGCCGATAGCAAGCGGGTCTTTAGCGCGAATGGAAATACCGCTCGGGCTGATATCGACAACTCTTGTGGGCGCAAGAACGAAGCTCGAACGATTTTTTCCATCGACTTCGCCCGAGTCTTCGGCTTTTTTATACCAACCCTTCACGTCGACATTTCGAACACGGTCGTTGGTGCGCCGCTCGGACGCATCTTGTTTTCCGGTGTCCAGCCATGCTTTAATGTGTCTAAATTTTGAAAAATCTTCTTCCATTTAAATTTTCTGCTTTCAATTTTTATAATAGAGTACCACAAAATTCCCTAAATCTTAATGTCGGCAATGTTTCTTTCTAACGTAAGAAAATTTATGGCTATATAAAGCACGTAATTATAATGACTTATGGAAATGTTTTTTCTTATTTTTATTAAATTACTCTAAATGCAATTAGATAGTTGACTTAGGGTAGGCGTCTCCATATAATAACGACCCTTTTCCACTGATTCCGCCCATTTGTAATAAATGGTTGATGGGCGGATTTTTATTTGGCCATTATCGTTAAGTGCTTATGTATAGCATAGATATTTGGTCAGTTGGAAAAGTTGGTTCTTTGACAATTGCGCGGATAAATTGATTTGTGGTTACAATCACAAATATCGAGTTATGAGTCTGGTCGAAATTACTTGTTCAGGTAATTTCATATTACCAGAAACTAACTTTTTTGTTGTCAAGCTACTAAGAGCTGTTGGTGGATGATTAGGCGCTCGAAGGCGATGAAGGACGTGGTAAGCTGCGATAAGCTTCGGGGAGGTGCAAACGACCTTTGATCCGGAGATTTCCGAATGAGGCAACTCTGCAATCAGTAATGGTTGTAATGTACAGCTGAATACATAGGCTGTACCGGCCACACGGGGGGAATTGAAACATCTTAGTACCCCCAGGAAAAGAAAGACGATGTCGATTCCGTCAGTAGCGGCGAGCGAAAGCGGAAGAGCCTAAACCCGAAATGCGTGATAGCAGCGAGGCGTTTCATTTTGGGTGTCGAGGGACATGAACGGCGGGGAGCTCGCAATCCCTGCGGAGAATTTGTTACATATTAGCCGAATGGCCTGGAACGGCCGACGAAACAGGGCGATCGTCCCGTAGGCGAAAGTATGTAATGGGCTCTGGTTTTTGTTCCCAAGTATGACTCGCTAAGTGAAACCGAGTCAGAATCAGGGAGACCCACTTCCTAAGGCTAAATACTAACGAGCGACCGATAGTGAACAAGTACCGTGAGGGAAAATTGAAAAGAACCCCTGTGAGGGGAGTGA